>SDBT01005620.1_pt1 | contig 20990 bp, 14 predicted proteins | sample 2277101 | NCBI WGS metagenome assembly SDBT01 (sample SAMN10404973, study PRJNA504765) | marine sediment metagenome | isolation source: marine sediment core GS10_PC15, 103 cmbsf | place: Arctic Ocean: Southern Knipovich Ridge | collected 2010
AACATAAAAAACTCCTTTAAATATGATTATTTGTGTTTAAGTTTAATTTTTTTAATTTAATCAAATATATAATGGAATTTATATTTTTGTTATATAAAAAATATTAAGTAATCTCCTTTTCATGTTACATCGAAACTTTATATTCTTGAAAGAATTTAAGGTTAATAAATAAATCATATTAATATTATTAGATAATGAAACTCATCTATGGATGGTGAACCTTTTAGACATTGGATAATATATTAAAAACTACTTTTAATTCCTGACAATCGAGAAGTAATGGTTATCCACGTAATCATTTCTTGATTTTTATCTTGAACTCTTTGGTATCCAATGAGACCATTATTTTCTTTTAATGCTTTCATAATATTAATAATATTATTTAGATTATTTTTGTTATATAAAGTTTCATCAAACTCAGTGATTTTTGGCGCTCCTTGATAATTTAATGTTGTATCGAGGGTGACATAAAGTCCTAATTCGCTATTTGGATCAAGGTCAAGAGCGCCTTGTAATAAATTAAAAGCACATAAATTTTTAACTATATTTCCATTCTCATCAATCTCAGAAATAACAAAAGTCTGATGATCAACTAATAAGCCTCCAAGTATCTTTTTATAATCATTAATATTTTCAAATCTAATATTATTAATATTTCTCCCATCTAGGACATATCTTTGATCATATCCTGGAGTATTTAATGGATCGGGGAAGTAAGGAAGATTTTGACGTACTTCTCCAATTTTTCTTGTACTGTAAGCAAAACCTTTAGCATAAGTGTTAAAAGGACGTATTTCAATTCTTCTATTTTTGGCTAAATTTTTTAACCAATTTCCAAAATTATAAATCTCTTCAATCTGAGCACGAAGAATATTCTCAGTATAATACTCAATAACCCCTCTATAAGCCGACTTTCTTCCTGATAATAATGGTTTTGGATGAACACCCGCCGGGTCTAATGAGTCAATTATTTCTTTAATCTCAGATTCTCTATAATTATTCTTGAAAAATTCGAATATCTTTTCATTAAATTTAATCTCTTTAAGGTCAGAAGGAAAACCCCACGCTTTTATTTTAAAAGTAAACTCTTTTCTTCCTTCACTTTGTAAAAATTCTTTCAGATTTACTCTCATTCTAACATCAGTAGACGCTGTTGACGCAAAAACTAAGAAATTTATTGATTCTAACACCATCAATTTATACATTGCCTTTTGCTTATCAGATAAGTCATTTTTATTATTTATTCTTATTTCAAAGAGGCTATATAAACCATTGAACAGTTTCATATTACCAGGAGCTCTTGGGTTCCATGTCTCAACTTCTCTATATGGATCGTTAATTCCTACTTTTTGAGCAGAATAATATGACAATAGATCGAGAAAGCTCTCAAGGTCATCTGGATTGACTTCGGTAGTTTCTCGATATATTGGCATCCATTTTTCCATAGGTATGGTTGGCATATCAAAGATTTTGAAATCTGTCTCAAGATCAGGACCAATTAGGAGTTTACGTTGCATACCTATTGTAAACATATTGAGAAGGATGCTTTCAGCCCTATAAAGAGTTCCTCTTGCTTTCATCTTGCTTAAACTAGTTGACGGGATTCCTGTATGTGCAAAGATTAATCCATTGGATTTTGCTGTAGAAGAAAAGGTTTGCCATGGATGTCCGATAAACCTAACGTGTCCATCTTTTGCAAAAATTGAACCAGTTATCATTGCTTCATATGTATATCTTCCAAAAATGCTTATCACTAAACCTTTTAAAGTGTCTAGGAGTTTTAAATCATTTTCAGTAGGATTTTCTTCATAATTTTCGCTAAAGGAAGTATCTTGAGTAATTCCTGAAGCAATGATAACCCTATCAATTCTATCACCATTCGGATCGGGTGTATATCTTTTGAACATATCTAAGATAGCTCTATCCCATTGCTCCATAGTCTGTTCTCTTATGATAAGCTGCCCAACTGTGAATGGAATCTTATCTGCTCTTACATCATTGAAGCAAACTTTATATAATAAATGATTTCTTTCATTTTCAATACCAGTAAGATCACCTAAGAACCTTTCAAATAACTTACCAATCTCTTTTTTATTTTGACCTAAAATAACAACACCTCCTTCAAGACGTGCGTTTAAAATTCTTATTAATCCATTACGTATATATAATTCTTCAGGCCATTGTTTAATATTTATAATCCTTTTCACAAGTTGATAAATTTCATCTAAATTTGCTTGAGCCTCTGCTTTAATCTCATCAGATACCTTATAATAATTTAAGAACATAACCTCCGATAATTTTCCCTTTCTGGATCTGTGAGCACCTTTAAAACTCTCCCACATTGTTTCATAATAATCGTAATTAATTCCAAATTGTAGATGTGGTGAAATTACATTAACCTTAATAGTAGTTATTTGATAGGTATTACCATACCTTGTCATTATACTACTCACTAGCTTAATCCCATATCTTCTATCTCCTTCAGTTAAATAGTTTCCTTTAATTAAATTGTTAAGTTCCTCGTTTCTCCACCAATCAATCATGTTGTTAATTCTATCCTTACCATAATCTTTAACATCTTTGTTTTCAAATACAAATCTTCCATATAATTTTCGACTATTAGCATCTGTAATAAATATTTGATGAATTTCATTTGTGTCGGGATTAACATAACCAAGTTGCCATCCATTTTCCAAATTAATGCTTCTATCAACTTTAAATAAACGATAAATAGGTCCTCCATTTTCGAATTTAAATCCTAAAACAAAACAGCCTATTAACTTACCTTCTTTATAATCTAATTCCTCTTCCAAATTGCTTCTCTCAATAATGTCATATGGAATATCACTTAGTAGAAAACTTTTTTTAGAGGGTAGGAAACTTTGAATTGAACCATCTATTACTAAACCAAACTTCACTTTACCAGAATCATCGAGATATGTGCCGTAATAGGATTTAATGTTGTTATCTAATATATTGAAAATAAAATTATCTAATTTACTCAATTCTTTCATTGAAATTCCATAATCTCTTGAAATAATTACTTTTATTTTTGATATAAATTCTTGGCTTATTTGACCTTTTACATTATCTTTATAAAATTTTTCAAATGCATGTTTATCATCTATAGAGCTATCGTATCCTTTCTCATTAAATAGAATTCTTTGAATCATTTCAACACTAGCATGTTTAGCTACATCAGATTTAGAAAGTTTTGCCCATTTTCTATCTTCTCCTTCAACTTTATCTCCTATTTTTCCTCTTCTTAATAAGTCATTTAGATTAATATCAGAAAACCCACTAATTTTCTCTAAACCTCTTTCTTGTAGCATTGGTCCGTTTTGAGCAATAAAGATTGTAGTCTTATCAGGTGGAAATTCATTGGGATCATTCAAAACCTTTAAAAGACCTTCATAAATAGCCCTGAATGAATCAAGTCCAATTAACGATTGGACTAGTGTATTATCCACGCAAACAAGGATTGATCCATACATGATTATAAAAAAAATAATATGACTATGTATTATCCACGCAAACAAGGATTGATCGCAATTAGTCAAAAAGAAGAAAAAAAGAGAAAAATTATTATCCACGCAAACAAGGATTGATCGCACTTAGTTTTATCGATAGTACCCACTAATTTGTATTATCCACGCAAACAAGGATTGATCAAGAAATTTCTTCCTATTATTATATTGTAGTATGTATTATCCACGCGAACAAGGATTAACAGACCCTAACTTAATCATAAGGATTCACTCTCAATTTTCTAAAATTTTGATTTTAATTCAAGAGATTCAACCAACTAATGGATATTGAGATATTAGCTGAAAAACAGTTAGATTTAAAAACTACAAAAGGAAATTATATTTATTATATTTTAACAAAAAGGACGAAAATATTATTTCAGTAAATTAATAATGAACGAAGAATTCCAGCTAATTATCGCAGCTTTACTGCACGATATTGGTAAACTCGGGTATCGTGCTGGAGAGCCTGGTGCTCACGAGGAAATAGGAAGAAAACTTGTTGAGAGCCAAGAACAAGTTTTACCACACGAGATAACTAGTTTAGTTTCTATGCATCATCGCCACGGGATAGAAAATTTATTTGAAGAAGAAGGATATGCTCCTCTAAAAAAAATAATTATTGCCGATTGGTTAGCTTCTTCGGAAAGAATAGGACTAGAACAAACTGAAGAGATAAAAAAGATTGGATTAATTCCGATATTTTCTAAAATCTCGATCTTCGGAGAGCACTCTCCTTCTAAATTTTATTATTCCGGTCAAGATTTAATTTTAAAAAATGGTTCTGAAGAATTATTTCCATATTTAGAAAACAAGATCTCAGGTAAACTTCAAAATAATTTTGTGGATAATTGGAATTCGTTTAAAGCTAAATTTGAAAGGATTAGCGATTATAAAGGTAATGATCAAAAACTATTCGAATTTCTCTATTATCTACTGAAGAGCCACTTTAAATTTTTACCATCTGCTGCCTATAAAGTTGAGCCTGACATTAGCCTTTTCGATCACTCAAAAATGGTGTGTGCCTTAACGATTGCTCTTCATAACTATTTTAAATTCAATTCCATTGCTGAAGAAGATGCTAATAACTCTTTAAATCTGGTGGGAAAAGTTCTGCAAGAATTATATCGAGTAGGAGATGATTATATAGAAGAGATTGAAAAAGATCAAGAGAAAAAGGAGATCTTCGAAGATTTAAAGTTTTTTTCGCTAGTTCATGGAGATTTTTCAGGAATTCAAAATTTTATTCATTCAATTTCTTCAAGGTATGCCATGAAGACGCTAAAAGGAAGGTCATTCTTTTTTGGCTTATTGACCGAAAATTTTGCAAGATATATAACCCAGAAATTAGAACTTACCGAAGCAAACATAATATATGCTGGCGGGGGTCATTTTTTTATAATTAGCCATTATTCAAGTGAGTTAGATACCAAAATTAAAGAATTTAGCATTAAAATTAACAAATTCTTTATTGAGCTATTCAATTCTAACTTATATCTAGCATTAGATTACATCCCTCTTAGCATTAAGGATTTGACAAAAGGGATCTCTGAGAGTTGGAAAGAAATAAGTTCTAAAACTTCATTAAAAAAGAAAAGAAAATTTAAAGATATTTTAGAAGAATCGGGTAAGGATTATTTTTCAGAAATTTTTGGTCCGATTAAGGGTTCCGCCACTAAACTCGAAAGGTGTGTTGTTTGTAATTCCTTTACTGAACTTGAAAACATCGAAACAGAAGGAGAAGACAAATGGTGTTCCACATGCAAGGGCTTCATGCAATTAACAGTCGATTTAAAGAGAAGCAAATATTACGGGATTATCCAAAATAGCAATGAAGCTTACAATAAAATTCTAAATGAAATAAAAAACGCCGTTGAATTTGCGGAATCTGCCGGAGCAAATTTAAAAAATTCGTTTTCAATCAATAATCCTTCAATATTAAAAGCTTTAGGGGTTAAACTATTACCAATTGCATTTCCCCTTGACCAACTGGGAAACATCGTTAATACCGAGACTTTAGCTGAAAGAGCTGCTGAAAGAACCGGTTTTAATAAGCTTGGAATTCTCAAAATGGATGTAGACTCGTTAGGTAAAATATTTCAGCAAGGATTGGGTGATAACAGCACGATTTCAAGAATATCAACTCTTAGCTCTTCTTTAAGTCTATTTTTCGAAGGTTATGTGTCAATTCTCGCGCAAACAAAATTTCCTGATTCCATTTATTTAATATTTTCTGGAGGGGACGATCTTTTTGCAATTGGTTCATGGGATAAAATTATCGAATTTTCATATAAACTATACAGAGATTTCAGAAGATTTACTGTTTTTAATCCAGATATAACTCTAAGTGCGGGTATTGTTATCGAAACAGCTAGTTTTCCAATTATAAGGTCTTCATTAGCCGCAGAAGAGGAATTAGATAAAGCAAAGAATTTTGAACCTTTCACAGGAAAAGTTAACACTAAAAATAGAATCTCATTATTTGGTTCTGTTTTAAAGTGGGATTGGACCTTGGAGAAAGAAGTCGAGTATAGTCAAGTCATTCAAAAAGGAGAAATATTTGAGAGATATCAAAGAGATCAAATACTTGAGATAATGAAAAATGATAATTCTAAACAGGTTGATGAATCAATTTTTAATTGGGTAAATACAAAGTCAGAATTTGAATTAGCTAACATTTTAAAAGATATTTTGGTTTATTTAGTTAAAGAAAAGGGTTTTTCTAAATCAATGCTCCATAAAGTTGGAAATTCCGTAGGAGGAATGAGAAGCTTGTTAGAAGATTCGGTAGCAGAGGGTCGTATCAAAGTTCCCAAACTCTGGAGGATGAAATATTATTTGAGAACTGTGTTACGTTCAAAAGACGCTGAAGTTAAATTATTAAGTAATTTTATTGTTCAAATGCTAGAAAGTATAGTCAAAAACAATTTATTTGAACTAAATTCAAATTTAAAAATAAAGAATGTAGAGTTTATATCTGTCGCAGTGAAATGGGCAGATTATTTAACCAGAACTACTAAATAATACAAAATAATAAATAAAAAAATTTATAATTAAAAAAATAATCAATAAAAAAATGGTAAAAATGGAGGTAAAATAAAATGCAACGAGGTAGGGGTGGGGGCTCAGGTTATCAGAGAGGTGGTAGAGGCCCAAATCTTAAAGATCAAATGTTTGATATTGCCGATCAAATAATAAGTAATTCAAAGAGAATTTTAGCCAAAGAGTCAATGGAAGATATAGAATTATTTCTTAAATTAACCGAAAAATTCGGGGATTTATGTTCTAAAAGGATTTCGACTTCTCAAATACGAGCAATATTCACAGCAGTAAAGAGATTACCGGATAATTTTGAAAAAAGTAAGAAGGATCTGAATTTATTACGACCAAAATTAGCCTACCAAAAAGGTAGGTTCGGAGATTTAGAACCGTTAACAAAAGTTTTAACCCATTTGATAAAAAATGTGAGCGATGATTCAACTTTAAAGGGATTTAAAGAATTTTTCGAAGCAATAATTGCCTATCATAAAGCATATGGAGGAAGAGAATAAAATGGTAGATTATCAACTTAAAGGAAAAGTAATTTTAAAAGGGAAAATAATTATCGAGACTGGTCTAGCTATTGGTGGAAGTAAAACTTCGTTAGACATCGGAGGGATGGATAATCCCGTTATTAAGGATTCAAAGGGATTTCCTTATATTCCAGGAAGTACAATAAAAGGAAAACTAAGGAGTTTATTAGAACAGAGTTTATATCCTCTGAGAAACAATGATAAAGGGGACGGATTAGGCTATTTTGATCCTCGATTGGTTATCCATAAATTCGAGGATGAGACCAAATACAGCGAAGACCCGATCTGTAAAATTTTCGGTATTCCAGACACTAATGAACCTGGAAGGGGTATATTTCGTGATTCCTATTTAGATTTAGAACATTTTGAACAGAATAGAACTCAACTATTTAAAAATATTGAATTAGAATTTACCGAGGATAAAATTGAAAACACTGTTGATCGTATTTCTGCGGTGGCAAATCCAAGGCATTTAGAACGGGTTCCAACAGGAACTAACTTTGACTTTGAAATTATTTTAGATTTGTTTTCAGAAGACGACAAACCACTATTGACAACTTTATTTCAAGGCTTGAAGTTACTTGAAGACGATTATCTTGGAGGAAGTGGTTCACGAGGAAGCGGAAAAATAACTTTTGATAATATGTCAATGGAGTTTAGATCAATTGATTATTATAGTGCGGAAAAAGACCCAAAATTATTAGCCGACCAATTTAATTTAAAAGATCTCAAAAATCAACCATGGTTCACCAATGGATTTAGTGAAATTGATTTCTAAAAAGCGGAATTATTTTAGCATAGGAAAGGATTATACTAACAGCATTAGTATAGTAGTTCATAGTGATACTTTGTTTAGTGCTATCTGTAATAACTTCCGAAAGATTTACGGGAAAAAAGCCTTGGAGGATTTTTTGGACAAATTAAAAGAGTCTGAAGAGAAGGAGGAATTAAACTTTAAAATATCATCATGCTTTCATAATATTGAGGTTTATCGTGATGGAAAACTTACTAATACTATATATTTCTTACCTAGACCTTTAATCAGATTTCCTCTAACTGCTGAGTCCCAGGCTTATCTAGACGAGAACCCAAAAATATTCAAAAAAGTGAAGTTCATTTCGTTCGAAGTCGCGAAAAGAATTCAACAGAACGAAGAAATATCTTTAAGTCAATTTCACATAATAGACTCTCATTATTTAATAGACGATAAAGATCTCGAAATATTGGGGATACATAAATTTCTTTCCCTGCTTGATAATCCCGATTCTAGGTTAGAAAAAATCAACAGAGCAATTCGTAGAAAAATATCGATTTTTGAGATTATTGACGAGCAGAAAGCAAGAATTAATCGTATAACACGAGAATCTATGCCTCTTACTTGGTCTAAATTTAAATTTAGAAATTCTAAATACTTCATTAAAGAAGGAGAAAAAGAGATTAATATTGAATTAGTTCCGGGGTTCTATTTTCTATTAAGTTATATGGATTTAGAACCTGAGTTAATTGCAAAAATAAAATCCGCAATTAGACTTATAATAGATGAGGGGCTTGGAGGAAAAAGAAGCGTTGGCTGTGGCTTAGTTGATAATATTAAAATTATTGGTGTAGATGAGAAGTTCCCTTATTTTGATCTGCTTGAAAATAAAACCAATGGTAATTTTATAAATCTTTCTTTAGTGTATCCAAGTTTAGAAGAAATTCAAAATGTTAAATATTTTAATATTTATGACCGGAGCGGGTTTGTGTTTTCTGCTGATAATAAATCTAAACGATTCAATGACGTAAAATTTATTGAAGAAGGGGCAATATTCTACAAAAAAATTAAAGGTAAGCTAATTCAAGTAGCATCAGATGAATTCAAATCAGAATTTCATAATGTTTATAAGAATGGTATTGGAATTTATATAAATCTTGGAGATCTCGAGGTCGATTAATGAAAATGGATATGAGTATTAAAAATATTGATAATGCACTGGATTCTTATGATTTAACCATAACCGGGTTATCGCCGTTATATATCGGCTCAGGAGATAAATATTCGCAACTTGATTATATTGCTCAAGAAAGTAAAATTCACATCTTAGATTTTGATAGGATTTTAGCTCAAATCCCTTTTGAAGCGATTGATGATTTAACAAATGATATTACAGAAAATTTCCGAAATAATATTTGGAATGGAAACGTTGAGGAATTTTTAAATAAATACGATATCAATTGGCAAAATTATATTGATAAAAGCTACGATTTAATGGGTAATATTGGCAAAAATGAGATTAATAAATTTATAAAAACTGGAGAACAAATCTATATCCCGGGTTCGAGTTTAAAAGGGGCGATTAGAACTGCAATTCTATTTAATATATTAAAAAAACATCCTGATAAAAAACAGAGAATAGAAAGGGCTCTTATCAACTATTTTAATGACAGGGAAATCAAAAAATTAATTCAATCAGAAGATCGACCAGATGGGAAATTGGATTTACTAAGGGCCTTAAAAATATCGGATTCAAAATTGGAAAAAGAAATAACTCAAATTGTTAAGTCAACCGTATATCATCTTAAAGATAGAGAGCCTACAATACCTGTTTTTAATGAGATATTAGCGAAAGATTTTGTCAGTAAAGGTCAAATCAAGATTAATCACAAATTAATTGATTCTAAAGCTCTATATTCTCGTTATTTTAATCTACAAAAAATAGATATAATAGCCGCCATTAATGGTTTCTCCAAGGAAATTATTGATTTCGAACTGCAAGTTTTCCAAGAGCAGAATGACACCAATTTAACTGAGATCGTTCAGTTTTACGAGAATCTTAATACTCAATTGAAATCTCTGGGGCAAGATGAATGTATAATACGTTTAGGGCAAGGATCAAGCGCTCTGGGAATTACCCTATTTCTAAATTTTTATGACAATAAACAAATAATTAATAAATATAAGGGCTTAGAAGTAATTTATTTCAACACTCGCGACCAAAGAAATCCTGGGTACGCATTTGCTGAAAAAGGGAGAACTAAATATTTTGTTGATAGAAAATCTGAGTATAGACCTCGGGTTAATGAAAGATGGCTTTGTAAAGTACCCTCAACAAAGAGAAATACAAAATATGTGTCTCTGATTGAAAAAGTTTCTCAAGCCTTTGATATAGAAAATAAATCCTTCCTATTTCCGCTCACCAGAAAGTTCATTGTATCTCAAGCAAATAAACTTATTTATCCCTTCGGGTGGGTCAAACTAAAATGGGAATAATGATAGCATTGAACTATCCACTAAATTGATTAGCAATATTTCACACGAGCTTCAGAGTACATTTTATGTACATACACCACGTAAATAGTAGTATAATATCCACGCAAATAAGGATTGACCATCATCTTGTATTATAATTTTTTTAGATTCAAATAATATCCACGCGAACAAGGATTGATCGAGTTGATTTGGAACTTCGCTAACAGCCTTTCTGTATTATCCACACGAATAAGGATTACCCGCAAAAATTTCCTTCCTTCTTAAAATTTTCGATTTAAGATTTCCATGCGAACAAGGATTGAAAGTCATCATGAAAACTCCGTTTCACGTTTATCCATGCAAATAAGGATTGAATTTCTTCTATAATTTTCTTTTGGTATGTCATAATTTCCACGCGAACAAGGATTGATCAGAATTATCATCGTTCATATAATCAAGATGTCCGTAATATACACGCGAACAAGGATTGATCATTATTAACTGATTCAACATAACGCTGAAGGAAGAGACTCACTTTTTGAATCTCTTTCTAGTTTTTCTTTTAAAGAGTTGACCTTTCTCAGCTTTTAATCCTTCTTAAAATAAAATTCTTGGAAGAATTGTAAAATATTTATAATACTAGTCATCTATTTTAGTATACATGGGTAGTAAATAATCAACGAAATACTTGAAAGAAAAAAGTAGAGTATTATCCACGCAAACAAGGATTGATTTTGCTCTGCTTGTCTAATAGCGTTAATTTCGTCGTATTATCCACGCAAACAAGGATTGATCTTCCATAGTTCTATACATTTTACGGTATTTCCATGTATTATCCACGCAAACAAGGATTGATCATCATAAATTTGTTCTCGAATTGGTCTTGAATCGTATTATCCACGCAAACAAGGATTGATCCAGCAATTTTTCTCATTTTTCTTCTACTCCTATGTATTATCCACGCAAACAAGGATTGATCTCCATTATGTATAACCCCCGTCTAATAATGTACAAAATATCCACGCGAACAAGGATTGATCTAATTTCTATATCATAATAATCTAATTATAGAATTATCCACACGAACAAGGATTGATCGGTTAAAACCACTTTTTTTATCATCTCTTATTATGTATTATCCACGCGAACAAGGATTGATTTTCATCATGAAAAACCTGTTTCATGTTTATCCAAACGAACAAGGATATATCAGTCAATTCTCCACCTTCAGATAACTCGAATCTTATAATATCCACGCAAACAAGGATTGATCTGCAGGGTCTTTAGTTAAAAAATATCCTAACATATAATATCCATGCGAACAAGGATTGATCTACAAATATATTCGCAAACGTCCCTATGACCATATATTTTCCATACGAACAAGGTTTGGTCGGCACGCAATACATATTATTACACTACTACTACAATAATATCCACGCGAACAAGGATTGAACTGCATTTATTGTTGGTAATTCCGACTATGGTAAAGAAATTCCACACAAACAAGAATTCATTAGATTCATTAGATAATTCAAAAGGGAGAAAAAAATAGATAAGACTTTAGGATGACTTTAATAAAAAGTGATCACAATCTTTATATAGTAGAAGCGATCTATATAGCACAGAGTACTTTTTTTAATGTACTCCCCAAATAATACGAAAAAAGTAGTGTATATCCACGCAAACAAGGATTGATCTATACTAACTATACATCCCATTCCATTAATCCAGTATTATCCACGCAAACAAGGATTGATCTTTCATTTTCTTTTTTTACACCTCTTTTTTTAAGTATATTCCACGCGAACAAGGATTGATCTCCATTATGTATAACCCCCGTCTAATAATGTACAAAATATCCACGCGAACAAGGAAAGTCACCCTTTCACGAACTTTATCCACTACAATAATGATTGAAGCCGCATACACTCAATGAATTCATAATTTCGATAACATAATTCCACAATAACAAGGATTGATGATAGAAACTTTTCTTCCTAGCAAGTTATATATAAGTAATATCCATACGAACAAGGATTTTTATAATATCACTATAATAAGGATTGAAAAACTCTATAAACTTGAAATCGTACATCAAATTATAGATTTTAAAAAGAAAATTAAATTTCTGAGCTTTTACTTAATCCACATCCTAAAGGTGAAATCATAAAATGTTTATAAGAGCTGACATCATATTCTATTATAACTCAAATCCTTGAAGATGGCAGGAAGACGAAAGAGTGAAATATTCTGATACTTTACAATTTGGGGATTTGGTCGTATTTTTAATATATAACATAAGAGAATAAGTGATAAATGGCAAAATGAAGTTAAAAATTGTTCACGTCTCTCTAATTATGGAAAGAGACATCGAGGAAACACCTCAACAACTACGAGGCTTTATTGGTAGGGAATTTGCTAATTATGTAGAACTTCATCACCACGCAGAAACAGAAGGGGAACAAGTTTTAGTCCATTTATATCCCCGGATTCAGTATAGGATTCATCATAATCGAGCGATTCTCGTCGGGATAGGGGAAGAGGCGATCTCAATCTTAAAGAATCTCGTAATTCATCTAAAAAACATTACATTAGGAAAAAACCTCTATGTTGTAAAGGAATTTCGAGTACATTATGAAGAACCTGAATTTAAAGTATTGCCACCAGAAGAGAAAATAAATTATAAATTTGAAAGCCCGTGGCTGGCATTAAATGCTGATAATTACAAAGCTTTTAAAAAGGCGTCGATTCCAGAAAGACGCTCGTTGCTGAAAAAGGTCTTAATCGGGAACATATTATCAGCTTCTAAACACCTTGGATACTCCGTTCCTTCAACAATTCATATGGATGTAGAAATGTGGCCTATGAGCGTAGGATTCAAAGGAATCACCATGATCGGGTTTAAAGGGCTATTTGAAACGAACTTTCTCCTTCCTAATTATATCGGCATAGGCAAAGCTGTGTCTCACGGATACGGTATCGTTAAAAAGATAGACATTCAAGATTCAGCATCATGAAACAAGGTTTTAATAATTTTATTAAATTGTGATCACAATCTTTATATAGTAGAAGCGATCTATGTAGTACAGAGTACTTTTTTTTATGTACTCCCCAAATAATACGAAAAAAGTAGTATAATATCCACGCAAACAAGGATTGATCGAATCCAAAAGGTTGATATATCACTCTCGCAACATAATATCCACGCAAACAAGGATTGATCGTTATACTCGTTTACAACAGGCATTCCGTCAAAGTATTATCCACGCGAACAAGGATTGATCTATATAATTCCCTAACTATCTTATTACCAGCAAGTATTATCCACGCGAACAAGGATTGATCGTCAGCAAAAGAATAAGGATTATCTAAATCATCGTATTATCCACGCAAACAAGGATTGATCCTCTCGGCTATTTTCTTGACTAATATATCGATCGTATTATCCACGCGAACAAGGATTGAACATCCATTGTATCATTATAGTATTCTGTTAAATTGTATTTTCCACGCGAACAAGGATTTAACAAGAACAGGTAGAAGCGAAAAAATTGTTTATTTTATTAAATGGTGATCACAATCTTTATATAGTAGAAGCGATCTATATAGCACAGAGTACTTTTTACACTTGCGATAACCTTCTCACCCTGAGTATAACTAAATTTTTTATTAATAAAGTGATATTTTTTCATCAATATTTCATCAATTTTCTGAATATCTCCTATATGATAATTAAAGTTCACTTCGATATAATAAGAAACCCGCGGTGTTTTTTTTTCGCATTTCCAACAACATCTTTCCCATTTATAGATTTCCATCTCTTTTAAAGAATGGATTTCTTCTACAATTTCATTGAAGTAATCAATAATCTTGGTTAACTCTTTACCACATTTTTGGCAAGTTCCTTTATCTCTTAACCATACATCATTTTTTACATCATCTACATAGGATAAATCCAAACCCCAAAAGTCTGCGTGTCCCTTACTAATTATAAAGTTGTGCTCATATATCGTAAGTAAAAAATTCTTCTCTTCATATTTAATCATACTTGCTCTTAAAAGATTGTCAAAATGTAATTTATCTAAAATATATTTTTCAGGGTCTTTATCAATGAATATTTTTTTCCAGTATTTTTCCTTTTTACTTGAATTTAATTTTGAATGAAATAGAATGATTAGATTTGAAAACAACATAATCCCCACAACCATTTCTTTCTTTTTTTTAGAACCAGATAAGATACGCTCTCTAAAAATATTTAATAATTTATCTATTCGGGAAGGTTCTAGATTAGGTAATACTTCCCAAATAGAAAAAAAAGATTTCTTTAATCTATTTTTTTTTATATCCGTGTCTATAAATCTTTTTTTTATCGCTTTTTGAATAATTTTATTGATAATTGGCAGAAAAAAATCTGATCTTTAAGGAATCTCACTATATATTAGACTTTCTTGACTAGTATTAGCAGGTTTCTCGAAATAATATATATATTTTTTGAGATCTAATTTTATTTTCTGATTCTCTCGATCCCAATAATTAAAAAAACTGAGTCCTTTATATTTTGGAAGTTTTTGCATCAATTAATATTCTTATTAATTTTCTTCATTCTTATAAATAATTGAAAGCCAAGGTTAATATTTAAGCATTATCCTTTGCCTATTTGGAAAGTGTGGAAAGGAAAGTAAACAAATTTTATAATTGTACTACCATCAGTATTATTTTATTATTATCATATTTTCTTATCTTTTGAAATATCATAGGGATATCTCCATTAAATAGGAGGATTAATATTACTTTTTTAATCAAGGCAAGTTCCTCCTTTTCGTTTATTTGTTCTATAAAGCCACGAGCAAATTCTAAATATGTATAAACGATTTCATTTACTTCAATATCTTTACCAAGAAAGACCTTGACTACACCCACAACATTTATATCACCAAATTTAAGGACATAATCTAAATGAATTTGATGTTCTGTAGCATATTCCCAATCCATATTAGCAACATCTGAATGAGTAAAAAAGCCCCTAACCATTTGGAGAATCTGTTCCCCGAGTAAGAAATCATTAAGATCGAACTTTATACTTTCTAAATGATTTTTCAACTTCAATAACTCTATTTCAAGGGCTGCTGAACTCTCTAAGTATACTAACCAATCATATATAGTATTATAAACTTTCTCCGCTTCCTGATATGATATTATCTTTCCTCGATGTATCATTTCATTACGAGTGTTCCTCGCTTCTTTATAATGTCTCCATAAATCTGACTCCTTAAAATCTGCTAAATCCTCGTTTAACGCTATAGGGGTGAGGACTCCTAACCGAGAGTGAAAGTCCATTTGTGTTTTATCTTTTAGCCATTTCACATAGAGAGGGTCCAAGTTGTTCTTTAACATATTAAAGATCTTGTTATACACAAGTACCTCCAGAGCTGCCATTGATTCAAGAACCACAGCCCTCATTGCTTTGCTATCTTTTGAATTAAGTAAATGGGTTGCATTAATAAGTAAATCTTCAGGAGAATGAAGTTGGGCAGGATCTAATTTCTTTCTAGTTGACAAACTTTATCTACCTTTTTTATACTTTTAAATTAATATTTAAGAATATATTATAAAGGTTTTATTCTAATAATTGTAACTTTTTGTTAGATATTTGCTTCCTATGTAAAGATATGCTTGATTTACATCATTTACCAAATTAGCTATTTAATTAATTGAATTAAGATTTTAGAAAAATCCCTTCCTAAATCTGTAATAACTATTGAGGTCCCACTAAAGATAAAAATAAACTCTTCTTTAACCAATTTCTTTTTTTGAAATTCATTTTTTAATCTAGAGAAAAGCTCGTGAATATTTTCATCTGAAAGGTGCGATGGAACCCGCTTTTTCAAATAGTCCTTAGTTACTTTACCCACATGTTTATCTTTTCTGTTTAAAGCAGTATCCATTATAAATTTCAACTCTGTAAGAAATGTTAAATATCGAGTGTGTATTTTTTCGATAAGATCTTTCTTCTCATGTAAATTTGATTTATTAATAATCTCATTAAGTTGATCTTGAGGGGTGGTCTCTTGAGCTTCTTTTGATTGCTCTTCTTTTATAGATTGAACACTTGAAGCTTGTGTTGTGGCATTTCCTGCTATATACCCTTCTAAAGTTGCCTCTACTTTCGTTTTAATTTCTTTCGAGATCCTTGTTTCCTTAAAAGTTCCAACATTTCGGATCTTTTCCAATAGGTCATCCCAGGGTTGATTGAATAGAATACTGAGAGTTTCTTTAACCAAACTAATCGAAGGCTTATTGCCGGTTATTTCCTCATAAGCCATTAAAAAAGTTAAGGCTTTAAATTGATCATCGGTTAATGGTCTATCATAGATTACTCTATCTGTTAAATTTAGTGTGTGGATCTTTTTTATGGCACCTTCCTCTAGTCCAGCTCCAGTCATTACAAATAATAACGCGTCTGTATGGGCATGATCCAATAATCTTAAGCTCGATTTTATTTCATCTTTTTTAACATACTGGTCTTCATCATACATCTTTACTTGAATCTCAAAATATCTTTTCTTGTCAGCAATTGAATGTGGACTTAACCTTACATACACATCAGGAACGCAAGTCTTTTTTCTTCCATTATCTAACGTGATAGGAATTGAATACCCTTTTTGGGCCCAATCAATTTGTTTTGGCTGTTCATTTTCTTGAAGGATTCTTAGCATATCCTCTAGAAATGTCTCCACTAAAGCAGATTGTTGTCTCCCAACATGTCGAGACTTTATGTTTTCAAATTTGCTTTTTATTTGTTCTTTTTCCCACTCAATTAAAATACTAAAGGTAATATCGCTTATAGAAGATGTTTTTCTACTATATTGTGGCATACTAAGTCGCACGAATCTGATCATAGAAAGGGGATCTTGAAAATATGACACTATCATCTTGCTTTTATAATATGACCAGACGTTACCCAAAAAAATTAGAATATCGCGATATTCATGGGCATAAAATTCATATAGATATGCAAAAAAATCTTCCGAAAAGGGATACAATAGGTTGCTTGAATTTATAATACCTGCCTCAGTCCAAAACTTATTCATAATAAAAGAAAGAGCATCTAGTACTTCACTTTTTGTGAGACGAGTTAGATCAATCTTATTTACCAGAAAACCTCTTAATTGAGATCGATAATCATGATGCTCTCTGATATAATTATCAAATAATCGCCAATCTTCATTAGTTCCAATAAAAATAAACAGAGATTTTTTAAGTTTCTCACGCATTTGCAATATTGTTTGAATAAAGGGAATATACGCGGAAGTTTTATCTGTTAAATTTGCGGTTAAATATCCGATATTATCAATTCCTATTAAAAATAGGATAGGTTTTTCAATAATCCATTCCCATGTCTCAGATACCCAATTAAACAGCTTAATAACATCACTATCAGATTTTATAATTTCACCTTCCAGTCCTTTCAATATATTTTGAGCCGAACTACATTTTTCAATATCATTACTAAGTATATCAAATAGCATATCGAGATAGCGTTTTTCAAATTTAAAATTTCTTTTTTGAATAAAACTAGGAGACATTTTCAAAGAGATTTCGTATCTCTGCAAAATCCTCCAGCCTTGGCTGATATTCTGATAAATTTGTTCAAGAATCTCATTCTGTGCTATTAATACATCAGCTAATTTCTCTATAGCAATTAATTCTGAAATGCTATGAAGTTTAATATTTTCTTGAAAATTAGGCACTATCACTGATAAAATTGCACTTAATTCCTCTCGTCTAATGTTTTTTTTCCATAAGATTTCAAGACATTTTGTGATTAGGAGGAGCGTGAATTTTTCTAAAAAATCCATTCCCTCTTCAGCAAGAGAATCAATAATAGAAACCCAAAAATAAATTAACGATGCTGACTCTCCTTTAGGTGCATCTATAAAGCATGGGATTATTAAACATGCATCTTTTTTCAAATTACAATAATCTTTTTGAAATAATTCAAGAGTATCAATTAATTGTACGAAATATCCAAATAAAGTCGATTTTCCACATCCACCTGGACCTGAAAATCTTATTCCGAAACTTCTATCATTATTAATTGAATCGTAAAGAACTTGAGATAAATATCTTAAATCTTGCTTACGCCCTACAAAATTATCAATCTTCTGTTCTTTTAGATACGATATGGCAGAAAAAGGGGAACTGCTATTAATTATCTTAATATCAAATTTTTTCACTTTCCGTTTTGCAGAATTCGCTTCTTTTATTTGCATGCTTCTCTCATCAATTCTCTTTATTGAATAGCTACCATTCCAAAAATTCTACTTTGATAAATTAAAGGGTACTTAGGTTCTCCACCCTCTGCCAAATCAATTCTATTTTTATTGAACATTTCTACTAGCAATTTGTTTAAAGTGGTCCGATCTTCCTCACGATTTAGCTTTAGAACACTAACTATATCATTTATTGTAATCCATCGGCTTTCATTTTCACTATTTTGAACGCATTTATTTATAGCAAGTATAATATCATCTTCGACTAATTTTCGTTTCACTTCAGGATGAAAACTAATTTCAAGTTCTTTATATAAAAACTCCAATTTCTGTAGGATTTCAATTTGTTGCATTTGAAGTGCTTGTACAATCTTTTCCAAATTTGCTCTCTTGATGTTTGAATCCGAGGTTTTCTTTTCTGCTGTCGTTTTTTGTAATTGCAAAGTGGGATCCTTGGAGGGAAGTATCCCCGCCTTTTTTAAGGCAGCTACATGGTCCTTTGACCTTAAATGGTTAACATTTATTCTGCTAAGTTGTCTCTTACATACTGGACATGTTACCTTTTTTGCCATATTTTTAAAATCTCTTTATATTTAGCTAATAAGTTGATTTGACACATTTTAATTATGAAAGGAAAATTGTATTTTGCTTTAAGCTTTAATATCAACATATTGATTTTAAATTTACTCTTTTTAATATGGTTATTAGAATCAGATATATAAAAAATATGTCGTGGAATTCATTATATTAATCAAGAAATATAAAAAGATTTAAGTTTTTTATTTTATGTGATTTGACTTTCTATGGATTATGTAATTTTTGAAAAAAAGAATCATTGAAAATGGTTAAAATTTTATTAATTCTTATTGATAAGATAACCATATTTTTTCCAAGCGTTTAGACAAATCAGGGTCGATCATATGTAGGAAGCTTAGTTTCCCTTGAATAATCTGTGCTTTTAATGACTTCTTCTCATCATTCTCGATAGAGGAATATTGATAAATTTCAGCTCTTAAAATTCTTCTCCACTTTTTTGGAATGGATAGTTTTACACCTCCAGTAATTATACCTGTAATTTTAGGAGAATTTCTTTTGCTTATATAATTAATTTTTTCAAAATTTGGTTGGAATTTTTCTTCCCGAATTATTTTTATAATGGAATCGGGATCTCAAGCGAAGTTAACAGAGCAAATCGGGATCTCAAGCGAAGTTAACAGACTACGGCGATAGCGATTTAGATGTCATCTTCTGTACCTCAGAAGATTATAACTTAAACAGTATGTTAGAATTTATTGCCGAGAAAGCGGATGCAATATTTGGAAATGTAGCTGAAATTGGATTTAGCAAAAAAGCAGTTCATATAGACTTTTCCAATCCTGAATGTGATATTGATGTGGTATATCTCACAAATCAAAAATTTAAAGCTGAACGGAAAAAAATTAAGGTAATCAAGCAAACTTCACAGGTGCGAAGAGATTCAATAAAATTAGCAAAATACGCTTTGGATAAAGCTGGGATTAGGGACGTGGAAGGGTATGAAGTTGAAAAAGCTTGTTTACACTTTGAATATGAAACATTAGCAGACTACACATATCATAATATTAAGCATTTTACAGGAAGAATTAAGAAATATGGTCTCAGATTTGAGGATTTATTAAATTATTTAAAATAAATTATATTAATTTGAATGTTTATTTATTTCAAATACTTTTAAATGATAAGATAAAGATTTTATTGATTAATCCAAAAAAAAATTTACTCATATTTTTAAGATTTATCAAAAATTAAATCAATTGAGAGTAATATAAGAGATGTCATCATTTTTTACAAAAGAAATTGCACAAATTAACTTCTCAGATATAAAAACATTAGTAGATGAAAAAATTCCTGAATCATCTATTTTAGATTATAAAATGGAAATGATTACTAAGGATAAGTTAGGCAAATTAATAACAGCTTTAGCGAATGGCTCAGGGGGATATATTATTATAGGTATATCTGAGGAAAAAAAAGATGGAAAAAATACTGGAAGACCGGATCAGATTATTGGAGTTCCACAAGCAGATTATACGAATCTAATAACTAGTATAGCATTAGGTCAAACACAACCACAAATTACTCCTCTAATTAATGATAATGTTTATAGTAAATTAATAATCAGATTTTATTTGATTACGCAGTTTCTTTAAAGTTTCTTTAAATTTTATTTGTCGACTTTAAAATCGCTAAAACAGTTTCTTTAAAAACATTTTCTACTTTCATCCCTTCTTTAGCGCTTGTTTCATGATAAGATATTGCATTTATCTCACTTTTTAATGCTTCTCCATCTTGTTCTCCTACTTCTCGACTCCCTTGTTCTGCAAGATCTAATTTATTGCCGACTAGT
>SDBT01005621.1_pt1 | contig 20987 bp, 19 predicted proteins | sample 2277101 | NCBI WGS metagenome assembly SDBT01 (sample SAMN10404973, study PRJNA504765) | marine sediment metagenome | isolation source: marine sediment core GS10_PC15, 103 cmbsf | place: Arctic Ocean: Southern Knipovich Ridge | collected 2010
GCTATATGGAACCAGGAGAAAGCACTTCCCGCCGCGATTGAAGACGGCGTATACACCTTAGGGGTGACCGTAGAGGGAGAGGTTCGTGACATTACTGAACCCCCATCTTCCCCTACTCCCGAGGAACCCTCCTTCCTCATCCTTGAGCCTGAGTTCGTCGCCCAGGTCGCTACACGAGCCGGCCGCGTTTGGGACGCACTTCCCGAATGATCGTTCCCCAGGAACACATCGAGGAATACGCTCACTGCGCGGCCGACAAGTGGTACTTCATAGCCAACTACATCAAGATCAGAGACTCCAAACTCGGTATCATCCCCATGGTAGAGTGGCCCCACCTCCATCAACTCCTCGATATCATCGAAGAGCATGATCGAGTCATCGTCCTTAAGTCCCGACAGATCGGCATCACCTGGATTCTCTGCGCCCTAGCCCTCTGGTACGTCCTCTTCCAACATTCAGCCAACGTCCTAATGTTTTCCCGTCGTGAGACAGAATCCATCAACATGAAGAACCGATGCTTTTTCATGTACAACGAACTACCCGAATGGCTCCAAGTGCCGATAGGAAAGAACAATGACGAAATGCTTGAGTTCCCCCAAATGGGCTCCACGATCCAGTCTTTCCCCGCTACAGAAGGTGGCGCAAGATCGGAAGCGGCTACTCTGGTCATACTCGACGAGTGGGCTTTTCAACAATATGCTGACGCGAATTACACCGCAATCTTGCCCGTCGTTGAACACGGTAAGCTGGTCGGGCTTTCTACCGCCAATGGACGAAACAATACCTTCCACCGAATCTGGCAAGAAGCCAAGAAGCGCCTAAACAGCTTCATCCCGGTCTTCATACCCTATACGGTAAGGCCCGGGCGTGACGAGGCCTGGCACAAGAAGCAAGAGGCCGACATGCCTCTCTACATGGCCTGGCAGGAGTATCCCCTCAAGGAACTTGACGCCTTCCTGGTATCCGGTACTTGCATGTTCCCTGTCGAGACCTTGATGGAGATGCCTTGCCTCTCCCCCTCCCGGCATCTGGGCGCCGCGGAAATATGGGATGAGTACAACTCCGACCATGACTATGTGGCTGGAATCGACTGCGCTCAGGGAATCAAGGGCCGTGACAACTCGGTCCTCCACATCCTGGATATCACCACAGGTCATCAGGCCGCTAAGATACGAACTAATATGCCTATCGAGATGTTTGCGGCTGAGGCCCATACTCTCTTGTCTATGTTCGGCACACCTCCCACATGCGTCGAGGAGCAGGGGCAGGGTCGTCTAGTCATCAAGCATTTACTAGATAATGGTCATCGTAAAAGCCGGATGTTCTACAGAGCCAAGGATGTCCCCGGGTTCCATACCTCTTCCGCTAACCGACCAGAGATTCTCTCTGAGTTGGAACAGTCGATTCGTAATGAACAGTTGACGATACGGTCTCAGGAGACTGTTGACGAGATGATGGGATTCGGGTACGACGAGGATAATCATAAGTTCGAGGCCCAGGATGGCCACGACGATGAGGTCATGGCACTGGCATTTGCGTGGCACATGGCTGTCGACAGACCGGCGCCCTTCGAAGTACAGAAGGCTGTTTCCTATATCGGTTCTACAAACTATCCCGGACAGACCCGAGTCCACCACCAGGAGGGGGAGATAGTTTACCGGATCGACTGGGCTAAACTTGATCCATTTGAGGGCACCAAACAGATCATCTGTTGGGCCTGTGAGGATATACCTGAAGAAAGAGCCGCCTGCCGAACATGCAGAGGCCGAGGAAGATTACATGTCTACGCCTGAAGAAAAACTTCTATTCGCGTTCTGGAAGAATCTACAAGATGATCTGGTGGGCCGGGGGTGTACTACTGATAATCTATACTCTCGTCACCGTGGACTACAATACTCAGATCGCGTTATACTTGAGAGAGCGAAGCTCCAGGAAGAGGCCCAAGACTTTCTACCTACCGATGACTTTATCACTTGGGCCAATATCAGTAACCTCGATGCTGACGAACTGAGAGGACGATTCCATGCCATTTCATATTGAAACCAAAGCGGACGTCATCCAGCTAGAGAAGGATATGAAGACACACTTCTCTGGTCTAATAGCAGAAATGAAGATCGATGAGAAGTATCATGATCTTGATATCAGCGATGACCTTAGCTTACCCGACAAGTTTAAGGATCAGGCTGTCGTCCTTCCTACTTCCCGAGAGGTTGTCGAGACTGCCGTTGACCACGTCTCTCCCACTAATCGGCGGATAGATGTCCCCCGCCGTGCCAATAACCAAGCCGCAGCTAAGCAGACCAAACTGCTTCGTCGTTTCTACGCGGCTATTCTTACCTTCTTAGAGATAGGCCCCCCAGTCTCCCCCTACCGCGAGATGCTCAAGCATCTTACCGTATGGGGAATTTCCATCGTTAAGTTCATCTATGACGAGAGAAAGTGGATGGATAAGCCTACCAGTGGGAATCAAGAAGCTCTCGAAGACTGGAGGAACTTTCAGGCTACTAATATGCCATTCACTCTCCAGGTACTTCACCCCTCTGAGGTTCTATTCGATCCCTGGCATGATCCGGCCGAATGGGTAGTTCAATCCTCCAAGAAGTACGTAGCTGATCTGATATCTACTTATCCGGATTGGGGCAATCCTAAGAAAAAGAAGTTAACCGATAAGGCCAATGTAATTGAGTACTGGTCGACTTCACAACGGGCTGTCCTGATCGACAAGACCGATTGGGGTCTGAAGGGTGGGATCATTCCCAACGAGTCCACTATTCACCCATACATCATCGGGGCTTCCGGGCTAGGTATTGATGGAGCAGACCATAAGCCTGAAAAACGTTTCGTCGGAATTCTTCGGTATCTTCGGGGTATTCTTCGCTCCGAATCTCGGAACTACTCCATTGCCGACATCATCATGAAGTCCGGCGCTTGGCCCGTAAGAGTTCTTGTAGGTGAAAAGGCCAATGAAGTTGGTCCTCTACAACTAGAATATGGTACCATGCAGTCTCTTCCTGAGGGAGTTACGATACAAGACCTATCTCCCGTTCTACCTCCCGAGATGGTCCTCTCACATATGAGCTTGTCCAACAACATTATCTCCGCTGCCGCTGCTCCCCGTGTCGTTCGCGGTGGACAGAATCCCGGTACCAGGGCTGGATTCCAGCAACAGCTTGCTATTGGTGAGGCTCGTCTACGTTATGCCCCTTTGGCTGAAGCCATCGAACGCATGATGACCCAGATCGGCGTCAAAGCTGGTATCTACATGGAGAAGGTCGTACCGGGTTCAGTATCTCTTGGCGCCGGCGCTACCAATGAGGTATTCGCTTCCATATCGGGTAAAGACTTCCGGGGACATCACGCTCTTCGAGTCAAGGTAAATGTCCTTGCTCCCGAAGACGAGATCAGGAAGCAACAGGGAGTCATCAACTTGGTGGGTGCTGGACTCATGTCGCCGGCTGCCGCCATCGAGACCTTATTCCCTGCCGTGGACCCCGACTCCGAGTTGGGTCGTATCCTCGCCGCCCGTATCCTCTTCAGTCCCCAACTCATGGGTCTGGTAGGTGCTGCGGTTACCGAACACGTTGCTGAGGGGGCTGGTCTAGAGGCAGTCTTGGATCGCATTCTAGCTGAAGCTCAGGCCGAGGCCAATGGTCCCGGGCAGCGCACAACGTCACCTACTGATCAAGCACTCCCTCCTCAAACGGGTGACTTGACGGACCAGGCTAACCAACGACAGAACGATATCGCTCCCGGGCGGGAGGCCCTTAGATAATGTCGGGATTCTTCAGTAACATGGGTGAGGAACTCACCCCTATTGTAAAGGCTGCTCTCAAGGAGGTTGAGGACTTCTTTGGGAGTAATGGAATGGATTCTTTAATGCGACGGTTCCGATCCCAGTATGATACACTAACCCTAGAACAAATAGCTGCTATCCACCAGGCACTTGGTCATCAAGATGATGAAGAGAACCCCTGCAAAGCCTGTAAGATAATGGCGGCCGAAGAGGTTCGCCTAAGTAAAGAGGAATAATCATGACCCATCCCGGACACCTTCCCCGAGGCGTTACTATAGTCGAGGGTCAACTTGAGATTGACACTAGTCAACTTAATGAAGACGGAGTCATGGAACTGCTTCGCGGTGGTTTCATCTCGTCTGAAGACGTTGATGGTCTTCGGCGCCGAATCGCCGTAACTTCTTCCGGCGGTGGTGGCATTGGTTCTACAGGTGCTCAGGGATTAAACTTTAATCTCGGACAGGGTCTTCTGGATGCAATCGGTAATATCTTCGGAAGCGCCACCAATGCCATCATTGGAGACTCCGATGAAAACGTCATTACCATACCTAATCGCCAACCGGTTCTACCTAGAGGCGGACCCCAACTCGGGCCTCCTCCCCCTCCCGGCGGCACATCTAGGACTCCTGATCAGCCTGCCCTACCGGCCGGAGCACCCACTCGAAACAGTACCGGTGATCCTACCGCGGATGCGGCTCTGTTGGCTGGCGATGTCGGACAGGCCAATATACTTCTAAACGATAGAGGATTTCGTATTGAGGAAGTTCAACGTCGGAGTGTTAATCCTCTGACGGGCGAACTCTTCGATACGGTTGATCAGTTCCTGATTCCGACTACCACGATTGCTGGTCAGATCACTGACTCTCCCGATGGTGGAGCTTCGTTCTTGGGTAACCCTCTACTGGATCAAGCTCAATTCCAATTTGAGCAGCAACAGAGGAATGATGATCTGGCTAGAGAGGCGGCTGCCACCGCCGATACTGGACCAGGTGATCGGACAGCCGAAAACGTTGCCATTACCGAATTGCTTCTTGATCCTCGCAGTAGGAATCTAATTAAAATCCTTCAGGCACGAGACAGGGGAGATCGCTTCGTACAGGACTTCAACTTGCCGCCAGAGGTACTTCAACTTTTTGGCGGCTCCTCCCCTGAATTAGGTCTTCGCGTTTCTGGTGCCGGTACCGAACCTAATCTATCTCCCGGACAACGGGAGTTGCTTGGGATCGATATTGGGGGTCAACCTCTGACTCAGAGAGGTCAACAGACTATCATCGATCAGTCTGGTCAGATTCAACAAGGTAGTCGTGTGGGTGAGTCAATTGGCACTGACTTCGCGGATGTAGTTTCGAGAGATGAAAACCAATCGGAAGGTGGATTTCTTCAGAAACTTTTCGCAGCCCTTCCCGCATTTGATAACAACATCGGGTTCGGTCCTGCTCTACAGAATCAGTTAACTCCAGGTACCGCTCGTGGTTTTAACGCTGATGAATTGGGTGCACTTCAAGCCGCTTTCATCAATAGTGGAACTACCCTAGGAGAGCAGCAACGGCTGGCCCGTCGATCAGCACTACCCGGAGGTAGATAATGCCCAATCCTCGTGTTGAGGCTATGTCCCAGGCATTCGCTCAGAGCTACATGACTCTGGAACTCATAGAGGAGCGAGAGGGTGCTAAGAAAGCATTCTCCGAAGGGCTCATAGCCCAAGGGGATGAGTTCATTACCTTCGAGACTCTTCTCCGAACTGGCGACCTAATCAATGAAGACCTAACTAACTTTGCTCGAACCCCTACCTCCATCGCGCCCATCTCCCCACAGGAAGCGCGTACGGCCATCGACAGTAAGAAGTCTGAGGTACCGTGGTATCGCCGTGCCATCGCTAAGACAGCCGCAGCGGCTGAGTGGTGGAATACCAACGTCGTAGAGCCTACAGTTGCAGTCTCCCTAGCTACCGCTGTGGGTGCCATTCCCGGTGAACAGACTCTAGAACGTCGAATCGAAGAGAACCGTCGGCGTTTAGAAGCGGAAGGGGCGCTGGCCGGTAAGAGCAACAAACTCAAGGAATTTATCCAGGCCTCTACGGCCGCTTACCGCGATGTTGATATGCCGTGGGGAGTTAAGGGCTCTATGGAATTGATCCTTGATCCCCTTAACCTCATCGGCCTCGGTATACCGGGGAAGGCTATGAAGTTGGCGCCGGCTCTTCGACCCATCCTCTTCCCCCTCCATGCCATAGATCGGGCTCCTGATGTCGCTGTTCGAAAGATCATCGGCGCCGGCGCTGCGGCTACCGGGTCCATCACCGGTCTCAAACAACTGAAGGCCCCTCACATCACTTCTCAGGTGAAGCGGGTAGGGCAGTCAGTCAACGCCTCGGCCACAGGTGCTTTCACTCCTGAGCAATTTGCTACGGGTACCGCACTTGATACGGCCCAGGCTCTTGGTCGTGATCTAACTCTCTTCCCGGACAACTCCTCGCCCTTCTCTATGAGGAATATATGGAACCATGTGGAGCAGGCTTTCCCAGCTACTCTAACCGGTGAAAAGGCTTTTGCCAAATTCGTAGATGATATCCATAATCTACCCCCGCAGGCCGCCGTCGCTAAGCTATCGGCCTTCACTGAAGACCTAGAGCGCAAAGCCTTGGTCCGAGGCGGTACGAAGATCACAGGGGAGGTAGTCGAGGGCGACCTGCGTCAGCGACGTGTCAAGACGATTGGGGGCATTCTAGAGAAACTCCAGATCGATGAGAACATTGCCCGGGGTGTAGCTGAGGGTATCGACAATCAAATCTATCTATACTGGGACTCTATCTGGTTAAGGAAAATTGAACCCACTATTATCCGTCCATGGGCCGTAGCCAACCTTGCCTTCTCGGGTTTCTTCGTCATGAACGTAGTCGAAGACGTGGCTATGGCCACACTGGGTATGGGGGGCCTCAGTCGAAAAGGGTTCAATGATGAATCCTTTCGAGTCATTACCCGGGGACTTCCTGTGCCATCCGATATGCTTAGGGCCGGAGAGAAGCAGCGTCTCCTCCTCGACAGCGGTCCCGGACTATACAACGAAGCAGTCAAACCAAAGAACGCCCTGGTTGACATTACCAAGAAAACTTTCCTATGGCCTGTCACCCTATCCTCCAGTATTGGCGCCGGGATACGTCGATCAGCCTGGACGAACCGCTACTTTAAGGAGTTTGACAATGTTCTCCGGGAGAGCGGTATTTCCAATCAGGAGATTTCTGGAATACGAGATTTTCTTCAGGGAGAACTTCCTGAGAGCCTACATCATCTTCGAGATGAGATTGGTGGTAAGGTCTGGGCGGCCGCCACTACGGGTAATCCCCAAGATATTCGTGATCTCCACACGGCATTTACATCAGCTAGCATTATTCAGAAATCCCAAATGGATGTTCTCCTGAAGAGTCCCGATCTTCCCACGGACGTACGTCGGGCCTATCAGAAGATACTCGCCAATAACCCCATCACCAACGAGAACATGTCGGAGGTTTCTAACCTGGCTCGTAGGGAACTTCTGGAATGGCATAAGTTCTCGGCTGAGGGTGTGCGGGATCAGTACTCTTCTCTGATAGCCAAACTTCAGGTCCGTCCCCCTAAGACCGCGGCCGAAGCCACAGGTCTTCTCGCTTCGTTCCAGACGGCCTTCGACGAACTGACTCAACTACCCCGGGAAATCCAGGCGCATGCTAAGCACCGTGCCTCCCTAGTCCCGAAGACCGAGCGCCAAACCATCCTGGACGAATCCCTTGACGTCATCTCAGAAGAGATCGGCAAATCCCGGGCTCAAACTACGGAAGCCCTTGCTCTGGCACGTCCATCCATAGAATCCCTGATGGTGAGTCTGTCCGATGATCCTATTCGATCTGAAGCTATCCGTCAATCAGTTGACGAAATGTTTGCTGGTTATAAGGAGATCAGTGAGAACCTAGATCGTACTTGGAATGACTATCGAGCCGCCAAGCAAGCTCACTTCGATACCACCCCTCCCGAGGAAAGGGGAGACTGGTTCTGGTCCCAACTAGAAGAGATTGGAGAGGAGACCTGGTCATCGGAGTATGAGTTCCGATCTCAGGCTGCCAATCAAATTCGCTCGGGATGGCTCTTCATTACCGATAATCTTCCCACCAACCTGGTACCTCAAGACCGGACGTTCATCAAAAATAACCTGGATGCCATGATCAACGACGCCGAAGCCAAGATCAATAAGATGGCTACAGAGAGGGAAGACGCGCTCTTCCGCCTAAACAATACCGGGGCCCACTTTCGACCTGTATTGGAAAATCGCATCACTCGTCTCGGTGACCAGATCATCGTGGCTGACTCACAACAGAAAGCGCTCATGGATCGTCTCGATAAGATCGTGCCGATTCATCCCACACGCTCGACAGTTCGGGAACTGGGAACCTACGACGAGAACATCTCTCTACTCAACATCGCCATGGGTGAATCTCGGAAGGCCGGCCTAGTCGATAACATTCCCAAGCTAGAAAATGATCTGGCTGAACTACTGGCTGAGAGGGAAGAGGTATTCCAGAAACTTATCCCTGAAACCCACCGGCCGGAGTGGAACGATCTCCAACGTAACCGAGAGCAACTTGCCACCACGGGGACCAACGCCTCCATCGGAGATAACGAGGCTGCCATCTCTCGGTTCCGCCGGAAGATTGAGACGGGATCGGCCGATGACGAGGTCCGTCGAATCTCTGACAATAACACCCAGACCATCGCACGTCTAGCTAATCGAATCCTTCAGGATGGAAGTCCAACTAGCCTAGACGAGCTAAAGCGCCGCGTCGATGATCTGGCTCAGTTGGGTGATCCATCGGCCTCTGCTTTCGTTCAGGGCCTGGATAACCCGGCCACCAACTTCTCGGCCACCGACATCGTCGCCCAGGTGAAGGATAAGCCCGTCGTATTTCCTCGCAGGAAGCTGAAGAAGGCTACCTCTACGGACATTCTTAACCGAACCCTGGAGTTCGGAGGCTCTACCACCAACATCATAGGGGATGACATTAAGTTGCTTGCTCAGTCAGGAGAGGCTGGCCGGTTCAACGTGGCCGCCTATCCCGAACTAACCCTTACTATACCCTTCGATGATGGAAGTGAACTAGCCATCCAGCAGTTTGCGGATGAACATATAGCCCTACTCCGTAAAGAGAATCACTTCCTGGGTACCTGGCACGATACTGAAACCGACGAGATAGTCCTAGATATCGCCGTATCGGTTGACTCCCAGGCCGACGCTTCACGTCTCGCTGTGGCCCACGACCAGAATTCCATATGGGACAATATCAGTGGTCAGGAGATTCGTACCGAAGATATCGTTGAGCCATTCGTCTCTGCTCAAGAGCAGGTCATGGAGCAACTGTATGCTAAGATCGCGGAGCAGGAACTTGATACAGTACTTGACAGTACTGGGCGTTCCACATTAGCGAGAATTTCTGCGGGTGACGTGTACCCCACCGAGACTCTAGACAAACTAGTTGAGGCCGGCTTCGTAACCGAGCCCGTCAAACTCAAGAACGGAAAGTTCCGGGCCTCCGTTACCGAGCAGGGTCGACTGGCTCAGGCACAGACCCGGGTCCAGCGCAGTATCGATGACGTCATGGCTAATCGGCCGCCTCCGACCCGCGAACTTGACAACCTAATTGATGAGAAGATGGCGTCCTTAGAAACCATCAATGACGAGATGCTCCGCCTCTGGGACAACCCGCCTCTCCGCACGGAACAGGAGGGGGAGATCGGAACTTACCTCAACAAGGTTGCCGGGTATATGGACAGCCGCCCTAACGTCAATACCGAGTTCAAGGTCGCCCGGGAAGAGGCCGCCAAACGCGCCAACGTCGAATACAACAGGTGGTTCACCAACTATGATGACCGATCTACTCTTGATTATGTCATGCAACGCTTTATGCCATTCTGGATGTATGAATCACGTCGTTGGCCGCGTCTCGCATCCCTTGCCGCAAGCCGTCCAGTACTGGCCAAGCATCTTGCGTTGGTCGGCGGTGATTGGGACTACGGTTATACCCCAACAGTCTTTGGAAATGAGTTTAATCCACTCAAAGGGACCGGTGCGGGTGCAGTACGACGGACTCTTGCCCGTGACTTCCCTGAGTATAACACTGGATATCGGGGAAAAATCGAACAGGGACTGGATTGGTTCGCAAGAGGGGCTTTCTATTTCAATCCCCTCATTACGGCCGGAGTCAACATCGCGCAGGGTGAATCGGGCGCCATAGCTCCCCCTCCCCTTAGCCTAATTCTGAACTCGATGGTAGCCGCCGGAGTAGAATTGCCCCCGCCGCTCCACAACCTGGCCTTCGACAGTCGCTACACTCAGTTCATCATTGACCAGGTCATCGCAGACAACTTCAAACTGAACCCCCAGGAGGTCCGTAACCTGGCAGAGAACGGGAACGAGGTTGCCATCGCTCAACTGTACTCGGCTGAGAAGGAAGCGGCGGTACGACAGATCGTCCTCACCCAGACTTCGGTTCTTCGCTACCGGCCGGATGCCAAGCGGGAGTTCGGGGAGTCCATGGAACAGGCCATCGAGCGCATCGTGGGTATCCCGGTGTCGATGACTCAAGAACTACGTAAGCTTGGGATCAGCTACTCCGAGGTAGTGGCGGTCTCCGGCGCTCAACGCCAGGCCCTCTTCGATGCCGTTCCCGGTGCCGAGGCTTGGTTGGGTGCGTCCCTCTCTCTTAAGCCGGTTGAGGAACAGAAGGCCCAACGTAGCGTCAGCAACTTCTGGCGTGCCATCGAGTCTTCAAGAGAGGCTAATGTTCTACTTCAACAGGACAACAGCGACGAATGGATAAATGGGAGAATCTCGGGCCCCGCCGCTTTGGACGAGCGCTCAGCCCTGGCTCGGGAGCGAGGCGCTATCTTCAACTCCCTCCACTCCCTGCCAGAGTTCAATGACGTCCCTGTTAGCATGGAGGAGAGGCAGGCCTACCTATCCAAGTTCGGTAAGCCCTCCCCTATGACGTCTCCCGTCGACGAGGCCCTGGAACAGTACTTCAGTATCACGGCTGAACAGTTTCTAGACATGCGTACCGGAGACACCAACTGGGGCGCTTACTTCGACGCTCAGAAGGCCCTACTGGAAACCTACGACGAACCTGTTCGATCACTGGTGGATCAGGAGATTCGTCGCTCGGAGACGGTCCTTGATCGGACCTTGGAGATATACTCTCCTCTGCTTCGAGATTACTATGGAGTCCGATCCGACGTCGTTGCTCAGATTGAGCAAGTTGATCCTGAAATCGCTCAGGTCTATTCCGAGTACCGACGTCTGATGAACTTTGCTCAGATAGCCATCACCCCTCAGGAGGAGGCGGCCATCTCTCAGCAAGCCCGAATTCTACTGGCAATTAATCCGCAACTCGCTATGGCCGAGGCCATCATACGTAAGACCCGGGAGCGACTACGGAAACAAGATGCCAACATGGAGCGTGCCTATCAGCTATTCATCTCAAGGCCGGGTTCCGTACCTCGACCCTCCACGGGTAGGATCAACATGAATCCTCCGGGAGGTCTGAATCGGTTGACCCCAGGCCAAGGCGTCTAATTATACCTAAGCCCCTTTTACTATAGGGGAGACAGGTATAACCTTACCTAAGTACAATTAAAGTGAATTCGATCAAGGAGGCATCATCATGCCAGAAGACAAAGATGGTGGAACACCCGAAACGAAGTCTTATACAGCGGAGGAGATTACTAAGCTCCTAGCTGACGCTACGGAAACCGGGAAGAAAGACGGTCAGAACGCATCTTGGCAGCATTTCCAGGGAGTGGCCGATAAGGCCGTTGCCGAGATTCGCAAGACGGCTGGAGCCGAGAACGCTTCCCAGGCCGAGACCATAGCGAAAATGAGGACAGAGCATTTGGAATCACTTCCAGACGGTGAGCGCGATTCAGCGATGATACGGGAGATGTACGCGGAGCGGAACAAGCCAGCGCCGGCTGCTCCAGCTTCCGACAACCCGGGCGTCCAGAATGCACCAGTAGGGAGTAGTAACGAAGAAGCTCTACAGGCCTCCATCAACAAATCCCTTGAAGGGCTTGGGATTGACACTTCAAAGGTAGATTGGGGAAAGGGGAAAGACCCTGCTGCCTCAATGGACACCTTCTTGAAGAGCGTCATTGACCAGGTCAAAGACTCCCAGTCATCTGAGACCGGTGGAAAGACCGACGATAAGGATGATGAGGGAGACGACTCCAAGGGATCGGAATCTCAGAAACACATTGACACCAGTCGGGGCGCCGGAGATACTAACGACTTCCTCTCCAAAGACCCCCAGAGCATCATAGCCTCCGAGCCTTGGAAACCATTACACGGGGGCATGAGCGGATAGGAAACGATCATGGCACTCACAATCGCTGAAATGGCTGCCGGTATGAAAGACCAAGTGATGGCCGGCATACTGGCTCAGTACGCTCGTGGCAGCATGCTCTTCCAGATGCTGAGCTTCGAGGATATCGACAGCTTTACCATCAAGCAATGGCAGAACAAGTCGGTTACCGACGCTGTCTTCCGGGACATCGGTGAGCCATATACCGAGACCAAAGATCAGTTCTCAGAAATCAACGACGGAATCTCCCTGATGGGGGGTATGCTAGATGTTGACCGGGCACTGAAACTTCCTGGCCAGTCTGAACTGGATGCCTGGGCAGAGAACTTACTCTTACAGGCCAAGCGTTACGAGTACGCATTTACCGACTCCTTCATCAATGGAGACAAGTCAGTCAACGCCAAGTCTTTCGATGGCATTAAGAAACGGGTTGAGGCTGAACTCGCCGCAGGAGGGGTAGGTGCGGACCAGGTCATTGCGGCCGCCGGATTGGACCTCAGCGCTTCGAGCGCTAACCGTCAGACCTTCCTGGATGATCTGGAAGTGGCCGAGTATGAGGTTGACGAGGGTCAGGTAGACGTCATCATCACCTCAAAGAAAGGCCTCTTCACCCTGAACCGGGTGGCTCGTCGGGAAGCTCTATACGATACCACTAAGGATCAGTTTGATCGGAAGGTTCACCTGTTCCGGGGTATCCCAGTGATCGAAGCCGGCACCAAGGGTGATCAGACCACTCAGATCATCACCAGCACCGAGACCAATGCCGGAGCCTCTACCGGAGGCACCGCGACCTCATTCTACTTCGTCAAGTTCGGCAAGCAGCACGTCCAGGGCTGGCAAATGCACGAGCCGACTCGCATCTACGACGACATCATCAACGATGGTGTGACCCACCGCGTGGTCTTCGAGTGGCCCGTAGGACTCTCGAAATTCCATATCAAGTCCGTCGTTCGGTACCGCGGAGTGATTCCTCTGTAGCCAGAGATCACCGTGAGTAATGGGTTAGGGGGTTAGTAGCCCCCTTACCCCATCAAACTTTAAGGAGGCATGAATCATGCCACGTGACGCAGATAAAATTGTACGGGTGGGTACCGACGCGGACCTTACCGCTACAGAAACCAAGACTTTCACCCTGGAGGGCGGGGCTTACATGCAGCGCCCCTTCACTTTCCGGGTGCTGATTCCCAAGCAAGCCGGTACCTCTCCTACCCTGGTAGTGACGGTTCAGGCCCTCACCGATGGACAAGAGATCGAAGTAACTCACACCGAGAATTTCGATGACGCGACCACCTATCCGGCAGAGTTGATTCTCCCCCTCCCGCCCTCCTCGGACACCGCCTGGCAGGCAGTGTTTACCGTTGGCGGAACCAGCCCGGACTTCGGCGCTGTCGAAGCCTGGATTGATGGGCCGGCTCTGGCTGTTGTACCGGCTGCTTAGTATGCCCATCACAATAGGGCATATGCAGGCTGTGAAGGCTTTCATCATTAAAATCCAGAAGAAACGAGTGATGGGCCTTCCATCCCGTCAGTCCCAATGCATGGAAGAAACAACTGATGACGTAGCTACAATCTTAGTCTACGTCGAGAAAAGAATCGAGGAGGCATAAACCATGACAAACGCAGTTCGAGATTTGATTAACACTACGCCGGGGAGCGTGGAGGCAGGAAAGCCTATTGTTCCAGACTCCAATGCCGCTATTGACTCGCTCAAGGCGAAGGCCGGTTCCCATCTGATCCTGACGGTCACGGATAACGACAAGCAGGTTCGGATCAACCACCGGTCGTACAACAACGCCACTGGGGATACCATTGGCTACACTTCCAAGCCCAATCAGACGGTCACTACCACTGGCGACGTGTATGGTGCTCAGATGCAGCCCCGTGTCGCTGCGGCTGTTGGCGCCAACCGACTGGTGGGATATCAGGGTGCTCCGATCATCAAGGGAAGTTCCGGGGTAGCTGGTACCGTTACCAACGGTGTCCAGTGTTTCCGGGCCGAGCTTACCGACGAACTGTCGGCAGGTAAGACCTTTGGCGATGACCTGGTCGGCTTCGATGTCCGGGGTGTCGCCATGGAATCCGGTCATACCTACAGTTCCAACGTGGATGTTGTAGGATTCCGTATGACCAACTCCGAGAACAGCAAGGCTTGGGACGCTGTTGTTAAACTAGTTAGCACCCAGGCCGGGGTGTGGAATGATGACCCTACCACCGAATTGAACAATCCCGGTGGGACCGTGAAGGGCTACATCAAGGTCATCGTTAATAACGCTGATCGGTATATCGCCCTCTACGAACTCGGTAACCTGGCAGACTAAACCTAGAAAACTAGGAGATTCATGCTTAGTAAACAACAGCTTGTCGATAATCTGACCGAGTTGCAGGAGCAACTAGAGAGTCACCTGGAACTGCAAGAGCATCATCATAAGAATGCCCTGGCTTTTCAAGGGGCTATCCAAAATTGTGACTACTTGATCGGTCTCTGCGACGAGGAAGAAAGTTCCGAGTAAGCAACTCTAGGGAGGGGGAGATTAGCGCTCCCCCTCTCTTTCTTGAGGTATAACCATCAATGCCCCATACCCGTGAGATATCAACTCTTCCCGGTAACCTGTTTTTCGGACGTCCTACTCCCTTATCTCCAATTACATCCCCTGTCATCCCCACAGGTCACCTGGAACTGCACAATATGTCGTCCCACACGGACCGACATAAGGGCGCCGATATCGCCTCAGCTACGAGTATCACCCCCGGTACTGATGGAGACTACTACGACATAACAGGCACCGATCCCATTACGTCTATTGCGACCCGTGCTGCTGGAGACAAAATCACACTACAGTTTGATGATGTCTTGACCATCACTCACAGTACAGGTACTCTAGACCTTAGAAGCAAGATAGATATTACCACACATCCTGGATTTGTATTGACTCTAAGATCAGAGGGTAGTGGTGCGTGGCGAGAAGTATCTCGGTCTGAGTCCGGTGCGGGCGGTGAGACGCAGGGAGCCGAAGCTGCGGCATTGCAGGTAGTCGTCGAAACACATACTAGTGCCGCAGCTAAACAAGAAGTATCTGGTCAGAGTACCACTGCTGGAGCCTTGCAGGTGGTAGTTGAAACTATAACCGGGTTAGCCGAAGACTCTACGTAGAGGTAATCATGGTTGATTTAGAATTTCCGGGATTTAGTCTTGGTAAGATAAATCTCTCAATATATGGTGAGGATCAGACATTGTCTAGGCCGCGTCAACACCGGTCCTCCCTCATAGTACCCGGCCGTATTGTCAATGGCAAGTGGTCTATACTACACGAAATAGGAAATCGGAAGTTATTGTCTACGTTGTCCGAAGACGCCCATAGCTTCGTTCGTAATTTCTACAACCATATGGTCATGAACGCCATGGACTCTGATATTCTTGGTGCGTCTACGTATGCTGCTGGTAGTCTTGGTATGAAGAATACTGGCGGAAGCATTAGTGCTCAAACTACTCCACATAGAATTGGTACTGCTGGTGTGTCAGGTAGTGGTTATCGTGGGCCATCTGGTGATGCGTCACATGGTTGTCAAGCCGGTCTAGGTGATGGGGCTGGCGCCGCTGCTGCTTTCAGCTTTGATGACTTCCAGTTAGAGAGTTTAATTGCTGAGGGTACTGGAACCGATCAGATGAACTATGTGGCTATGGCCGACTATACGGTGGCGAACGTAGTCTATGCGAGCGGTACTCTGAAGTGGACCGCCACCTATGAAAGATTCATGAACAATAACTCAGGCAATTCTATTGTAGTGGAGGAAATCGGACTGGCAGTTGATTCCGATGTTCCATCAGGTAATATAAACTTCTTAATGGCCCGAGATGTACTGGGAGGAAGCGCTCTGACCATAGCCGACGCAGGTCAACTCAAAGTAACATATACCCTATCCTCACCCGCGCTCCCTTCTTAGGAGATCACAATGGTTACCTTAACCTCTGCTCTAGCCCGTACTGCTTTGTCCCAGGACATGAGTGACTACTTCTCCAGCACCACCACCAGTTCTGGTGCTACGACTACCACGAATGACACGCTCCTGGCCAACTTCGATGATGATATATTTGTTGGTAAATTCGACACGTTCATCCTAGCTGTCGACGGAACCAATGCTGGTACATGGCGTCGGGTTACCTCTAAGACGGGCGCTGCTCTCACTCATGCCGCCTTCGCTAATACTATGGCCTCCGGTGTGGCCTACGAGATTCATCGTCTCGCTACCCCTGACGAAAAAGATACCGCTATCACCCGGGCTCTCAACTTGCTCAACGGAACCATCTTATTCAAGAGGTCTTTCACCGACGTCACCATAGTGGCCGACCAGTACGACTACGATGTCCCCTCCGGTTTCTATCGGAATCAGGTCCGTCAGATTCATATGGTGTCTGAGGGAGACAGTGAGATCACCCAACAACTATTCAACTGGAGTATTCGCACGGGATCAGACGGCGCCCACGACATCCACTTCGAAGACCTTCTCCGCACCGGGGCTTCAATCCGGGTGTGGGGTCATCAGGTTCTAGTTATAGGGGACATGGATGACGGGGATGGATTCTCTCAGATTCTATCCGCTCGGGCCGCTGTACTGCTATTCACGGACATCATCGCTAACGCTCCCAATGAGCAGGTCCAGCGGTACACTACCCTACTGGGAGTAGCTGACGCCAACTTCAAAACACGTCTCACTACCTTCTCGGAGCCGGGTATTCCTCTGGGTCAACTCATTCCCGGAATGACTCCGGGTCGTCGGGACCGGGACTTCGGGACCGTATAATGGTTACCTCTAAGAAAAACTGGGACATCAAGATTGACCAGGGCGGTACTAGTCATCTATTTCGTCTTCTTCAGGCTGAGAATAGGAAAGCCTGGCGAGTCGCGGAAGTGCCCCCTAATCCCCAAATAGAAACATCCGCGGCATCCCGTTCGGGATTCAACCCTAACAGCGAACTTCCTTTCATAATGGAAGATTGGTACTGGGGTGTAGGACTAGAGCGTTTCGGTTCTCAGGACGATAGAGGCCATCTACTGAGGTACGCTGAGGGATTCGGCATTGACACCACCGAGCCGGGTATTGCTCGACACGGCCCTCTCATTGAAACTCAGGGCTCCACTGGAGTCGGAGAGACCATACTGGGATTTATTCTATTTCAGAATAAGGTCTATCTCCGAAGTGCCCAGAAACTTTTTGCTATTGAGTCGGGGGCTCCTGTCGAAAAGGTTGACTTCGGCGGCGGAGCCACCACCAGCATGGCGGTGTTCGGAGATAAACTGTACATATCGACCCAGATATCTGGTAAGTACTCCCAGTGGGACGGCAGCACGCATACCGAGTTAACTGTGACTGATGGGTCCGAACGATTCCTATCTATCCAGGGAGCCAACGCCCCAATTCTTGTCCGCGTAATAAACAATAACTTCATCAGCACCTCTTCTGATCCCACTGATGTTTCATCGTGGGATACTCCGGGTGTTAAAGTGGGTGAAGGGGATGCTATCAATAACCTCTTTACCGTATCCGGTTTTCTTTTCGCGGGAACCACATCCACTTTGTACCTGCTTGCCACTGACGCCGATGGAGTATCGACTCCTATAGAAATAGACAAACGTCTTGCAACACGTAGATCAACTAACTCCTGGTCCGTAAAGGCCGAGTCGGGTTCTGATGTATGGTTGTCTGATCAAGAAACCATATACCGACTAGTCGCTCAAGGGTTTGAAGAATTTGATATGCAGCCGGCTGGTCCTTTTCGATCCTTTGATGTTCGTCCGGTTACCCTACCTGAGGGGTTCAATCTACAAGGCATAACCGCGATGGCCCAGGACTTAGATAGTGTCTATGTCTTGGTTACAGCCAATAGTGAACTCACCATATACAAAGGACAAGAGATCATCAGGGGTATTTTCAACTGGTGCCCATGGGCCCAGTACACCCTCACAGCCTCTCCTATTGGGGCCGAAGTCATTAAGCTCACCACGGACGCAGACGCCTATTTATATTTCGCTGACGGTGTGGATGTCAAGCGTTTTCGGACCAAAAACTGGACTACCTTCGCGGCTACGTGGGAGTTGATCACTCCCCAGTTCACAGCCACGTTAGAATCTTGGGACAAGATGTGGACGAGAATTTCGTCGTTCATTACTCTAACAGGAACCGCCAAGTTAGAAATTGCCTATCGACTCAACAACGCCACGGCCTTCACAGATTTCGATGATGCTGTAGCCGGCAACAATGACATGACGGTGACCGGTTTTAATGAGTTGAAACTGGCGGCGCCCATCAATGGGAAGAAAATTCAACTCCGTCTTCGAGGTAGCAACTCATCTAGCGCCGACAAAGTGGACCTGCGCTCATTTAACCTAACCGGACTACTACGTCCCGAGCGGAAACCCGTCTTCGACTTCACGGTCATCGCGGACAAAGTTATCGAGACTACCTTCCTCAATGCTCTTCGCACCGATGTGACTCAGTTCATCACCATCACAGACCGTTTCGATGTTGGTCGTACCGCCTTCATACTGCCGGGATTCCCGGTAGAGGAAGAACTATTCGACGAGGCTCGTAAAGAGCCCGTACGGACGTACCGGATCGTTGCACAAGAGGTTACCTAGGGGAGACTCTCCCCCTCCCGTATATGGTAAACTGACATAGAGGTGAACTCATGGCTGAAACAATCAACATCGCTGTCGATACTCAGGATGTGACCACGGCCGGTACTCCTGAGGCCCTAACTACGCGGGACGTCCAATGTGTGTCAGTGTTTATTATCCCCAAAGCCGCGAACACTAACCCGGTCTTCGTAGCAGATGATTCGGACACCTCAAAACTGGTTACGATTCCATCCGGTGGGATTACTATTCCGATTGGAAATCCGAATCTCATTACAATCGACGTTACCACCAGTGGTGAAGGCGTTGAGTGGATGGCGGTTTAATGAAACCCTCTGACTGGCTAGGTATCAAGCAGGTTCGTGCCGCGTTCGGCCTTCGTACTGTTCCAGATGAATTGACTATCAATCTAAATTTAGCTTTGATGGGAACATCTGAACGTGTCCAACAACTTGTGGCCATCAAGAATGAGCTTCAACAGCGTATTAAAGAGGCTGCCGAGGCTCATGCAGTCCAGCTTCGAGGTCATTAGTGGTCACCCCACATCGAACAATTCATCTACTAGCCGTTATTAATGACGCCCAGGATTTACCTCCCGGGACGGAGCGAGGACGCATTATCTCGGAGGCCGCTGAAATACTCGATGAAATCGTACCTTGGCCTGATGAGCGTCTTGAGGAGAGTGATATCGCTGATTGGATCGAGGACGTGGATAGTCGCACTAGTCTCTCTACTAGGGGTATGCGGTAATGGCCGATACAATCGTTGTTGAAAATGTTAGTGGTTTCACATCCGGTAATGAATCCCTGTGGGGTCCGTACTGGAGTGATATTAGCACGGGTGTAATCATTGCCCAACAGGATGCAACAACCTTAATTATGTCGAGAACGACTGATAAAGGTGCGACCTGGACTGAATCAGATTTTCTAACCTCGGTTGACTGCCGAGGTTGTGCGGCGTTTTATGATAAAGAATTAGACGACACTGGGACGCTTGTCTACTTTGTAACCACAGATGACGACAACAACGATCTTGTATTCCGTACTATCGACGTTGCTGACGGCAGCTTTGGTACGCAAAAGACTATTGACGCATCGTTCACCGTAGAGGCATCGGATAATCGTATCTTTATTGTCAAATGTGAGGGCGGCAATCTGTTGATGGGGGCCGTCAACACTGATCCAGGAGTATGCTATCGATCTACGGATGGTGGTGCGAATTGGACAAGCCGTACGACCCCTTGGGTGGATGAGGCGGATGATCATGTTATAGGGTTTCCAGTAGATGTAGACGATGGTGATGCCTGTGTAATCTTCTGGGATAGCAGTGCTAGTGCTATTTCGATCAAAATGTATGATGACTCTGAGAATACCTGGACCGAAACAGCGATAGTATCGGACTTCAACGACGACTCCGCACATATCAATATGGACGGGATTAGGCGTATTAGCGATAAACACGTCTTGTTTGGAGCGCACTCCGACGATGATACCACAGGCGACGACTTTCAGACTTGGGACTTGACCGTCGATAGCATCGCCTCACCCACCGTCACAGCTAAAACAAACATCTTCACTAACCAGGGAGAGAGCGCTCAAGCTGCGATGGTCATCAACCAACAGAATGACGACTTATACATGGTTATTATGGAAGGTGGTACGTGGATATCCGAAGTCGATGTTGTTCGTTATAAATCCGACGATGGAATGGGGACGTGGGACGGAGGCACTACTCTTCAAGAAGATGGACAAGATGACTTTAGGCGATCACAGGGTGGCCGGAGTATTGGGGATGCTGGTGGTCGTATCATGTACAGTTGGTTTAACGATGATCTGGTAGACATTTTTGTCAACGAAAATACAGACATCGAGATCGCAGCGGTTGTGGCAGGTGGTGGCGGGCTCAGAAACCCGACGGCAGGGCCGATGACTCTTAGAACACCTATGGGAGCTAGGTAAATGGCTATCAATCTCGGCACAGTAAAACCCGGCAGTACGATTTTCATCCCTTTCAATACCTTTGACTCGAATGATCCGAGCGCTTCCGTGGCAATTGCTGCCTTTGTGGTTGGGGATATTGAGGTTTATAAGGATGGCGTTGCAACTACGAGGGCATCCACAAATGGCTACACCCTTCTAGACACGGACGGCATTGATTTTGATTCCCATGTCGGTATTGGTGG
>SDBT01005622.1_pt1 | contig 20985 bp, 20 predicted proteins | sample 2277101 | NCBI WGS metagenome assembly SDBT01 (sample SAMN10404973, study PRJNA504765) | marine sediment metagenome | isolation source: marine sediment core GS10_PC15, 103 cmbsf | place: Arctic Ocean: Southern Knipovich Ridge | collected 2010
AGTCCATGGGAAACATTGATAGGGAATAAACAAAACCAATTGGATAAAGTTCCTGATATTCGAATAAATGGAGGGTTTACCATATGTCAAGATCCTGCTTTTGAGCTCATTTTACCTATTTTAAAACGGATTGGTATTAATGTACTTTTTACTCCTCATGCTGAAAAAAATAAGACGTATGAAGGTATAACGGTATTACCTTTACCACATTATCCCATTAATGGAGTTGGGCCAGCCTTACACAAGGATATACTCTATTCTTTTGTTGGATATGAAAATGATCAGGCTGTCAGAAGAAAGATCTTTCAAATGTCTCATCCGGAAAATTGTATTATTATAGAGCGGGATATATGGTGTTACTATATAGAAGATGACAAGCGTAGAAACAAAGAAATGGAAGAGTATCGAGATATACTATCACGATCTCGTTTTTCATTATGCCCAAGAGGTGTGGGTCCAGGTACTATACGATTTTGGGAGTCACTGCAAGCAGGTGCTATTCCTATTTTATTAGCAGATGACGTGTGGTTACCAGACGGCGTTGATTGGAATACATGTATGATTAGAATAGCAGAGAGTGAGGTTGATCAGATTAATAATGTGATACAAAGCATATCAAAAGAACAAGAAGATAAAATGAGAGCACATTGCTACAAGGCATATGAGCATTTTGCAGGAGAAAATTTTGTACGAAGTATAAGAGAATATTATGAAGATATAACATGACACTGGCAGGTTTTAACAATTGCATTAAAGAAGCTCTACGTATTGCATTGAGGATGTGTGATGATTAAATCAGTATTATTTTGTTCAAAAGTATGGATTCTTCTTATTATTTTTGCTTCACATGTATTGTATGCTCAAGTAAACGCCAGTGATTTTTATGATTCTTTTGTGCTTGATCCTGAGTATTGCAATAAAGAGCTGAAGGTCATAAAGACTATATATACTCAATATAATTGTGTCAGTTTTGTTATGGATCAATCCAAAAGTATTTTTATTATTAAACAGCCAAAGGAGCCAGTCTTTGTAGAGTTACTTCATTTTCTACGCGAGCAGTTGGGGGCATATGTTGCTCAGATAAATGATATACCGGCAAGTAGAGTCAAAATTATTCCTGCAGGTTATGCCATGCCTGGTAAAAAATATACGCACATACCAGCTACATTTCATACGGTAGTACCGGGGCAGTCGATGTTTCAGCTTTCTGATTTACCAGAAGGATTCATAAGATTGAAAGATGGCTTTACCCGAGATATTATACACAACATGTCTTTACATCCGTATTTTCCTGTTATAGTTGCGCTTGATACATTCATAGGTAATAATGATCGTGGCACGACAAATTTTTTCTATGATGAATTGTCAGATAACTTTTGGTTAATTGATTTTGGATGTTCATTTGGGAATAAATTAGGGAGATTTGCCAGTAATTATATAAAAACTTTACTGAAAGACAAGAGTTGTTATTTTTCTACTCAAGAACTTAATGGACTTATAGTTTATCGCAATATGTTGCAAAATTTAATTACAAAACATTGCCCAGAAGAATTAGTCAACATGCTTTATACATTTGCTAATCAAGCAGGAGTTAAAGTTGGTTCAGCATTATATAATGATGCAGTTGCTGAAAAAATACAATGGCATGAGGAGAAGATTTTTCAAAATGATAGGGATACAAAAAGACTTGTTAGCTTGCTTGATAAACTTATTGATCGTTATAGTGGTGATAAAAATCTAGAGAGTATTACTCACCAAAAAATGAGTTTCTTTCCCATAAAACCAAAAAATTATACTGTTTCTGACAATAAGATTTTATATGATACTGATTTAAATTGTTCTCGTGACCAATTTAATTATATTTCTGATAGAATACAGGCATATAGTTATGCTTTATTAATGAGTGGTGCTATTGCTTTGCTCGTTTCATATGATTAATTATTCCGACCTCATTGATTACTAACGTATTACCGTACCATTTTTTGTGCTTAGGATAGATAACTATTTTATGGTCGCCAAGAAGTTGTGCACACATAGAAAAATGTGAATTAGGTCTTATCAGGCAATCAAATTTTGTCATAGCAAAGAAATCTTCTAGAACATTCGTGTCATGTCTATTATCTTGCTCCCTGCATGCAAATGTAATATTTGGATTTTGGATAATCTCATTAAATTTATTTGCAATTCTTCTAGGATTTGCATCATCAGTAAATATATACACAAATAAAGGTTGATTATGCAGCATTTTTGCTAGCATCTTAATTTGATCTACATAATACTGCTCAGGAGGAAGTCTCATAGGAACTTTAATATCCTCATAGGCTCCGATAACGTTTTTGGGCTGTTGGGGGCGTCTTTTTAACACGTGCTCTTTGTCATAGTACTGCACTGAATAGAGCGGTGGATCATAGCCACCTCCTTTTCTTACATGCACAGCAACCGTAATTTTATCTTTTGGTAAGGTAAATTCGGGTAAAGGGTCCATAGGTTGAATAATTTTTTTTAAATCATTAAAGAAAGCTGGATTTTCAAATTTATAGGCATATAAGGAATCAAATAAGGAACCAAATGTGGGGGTCATATATTGGCAGCTCGGTGTTTTTTTTTCCTCTTGTAATTTATATGGGTATACCATATATAAAATTGGCTCTAATTGTTTTTGCTCTATTTCATCATACTGTTTATCATATACTTGAAATTTAAACATCTTAGAAAATCTAAATGGTGTGTATAAAAATATCTTATTATTTCTAGCGGCTGTAATTTTGGCAGCAATATAAAGCAAAAGTCGATCGCCAAGTCTCTGGCCACCATCATATGAAATAGCTTGATATTCCCTTGGTATACTAGATAGGTGCATATTTACTAGTATAAAAAATTGAAGCATAAGCACATATTTAGACTTCATAGTTTTTATCTTTCCTTTTTGCGGCCTTGGGGCGATTTTTTACTCCTCTATACCAACACTATATACCAAAACTAATTTTTATTAATCAAGAATCACGTGATATTGAATAGGTAAGTCAAAATGATATTAGTTGTTGACATTTGGAATTATGCAGCGTTAGCATGGGCTATATAAAGGGTATAATCCAATGGTAAACGTATGATAGGGCAATGGTAACATTATGCTAAGATTTTTGTTATTAACAAGCAGTTTTTTGACTATAAACATTTTTTGTCTAACAGATCAATTTGCTATGCAAGCTGGGTTTAAACCTGGTTCTTTATTATGTAATGATGAGGTTGCAATAAATATTGAGCGTTACAAAAAAAATATTACTCAAAGCTATGCTAGTGCTCAGCAGCTTATAGTACTTCTTGATGACCTTATAGCTTATTATCACGACAATATTACTATGTATTCTTCGCACAGAGGAGGTTAAAATGTATCGGAATGTGTATTTAACATCATTAAGTTGTTTTCTGATTTTTACTACAGGAGTGGCACAACAAAACTTGGAATGTAGCAATCCAAATGGAAAAATGAAGATATATGCATATCGGGCTGATATGTTTAAAAAAGGTGGTGCTGCAGAGTATATGGCATATCAAATGTTAACGCAATATCCTACTGAAAAGAATGTTAATTATCTTGCCGTTCCTTGGATAGTATTATTTAACGAGCATAATTTGGATCAGCTGCCTGACATACAACTAAATGGTGGGTTTACTGTTTGTCAGCACATACAGTTTAAAGAAATTTTGCCTATTTTAAAAAAAATAGGAATAGATACATTATTTACACCACATGCAAAGCGGGAAACAGTCTATGAAGGCATTCATATTCTTCCATTTCCTCACTATCCAATGAATGGCGTAGAGCCTGCATCTTGCAAGGATATACTCTATTCTTTTATTGGTTTTCATAGCTGGCAAAAATCAAGAAAAAAGTTATTTCAAATGCCAGTATCAAAAGATTGTATCATTATAGAACGCCCAAGACCTTATTACTGGCTCAAAGAAGGCAAGGAAGAACAAATGAACGAGTATCGAGATATTTTAGCTCGATCGCGTTATTCATTATGTCCACGCGGTACTGGCCCAAGTACGCTACGATTTTGGGAGTCATTACAAGCTGGAGCTATTCCAATTTTGCTATCAGATGCTATGTGGCTACCAGATGGAGTCGATTGGGATCACTGTGTAATTCGAGTTCCGGAAAAGGATGTTTTAAAGATTAATGAAATTTTACAGAATATCTCTTGCGAGCAAGAAGCAACAATGAGGGCTCATTGTCTGCAGGCACATCAATTATTTTCAGGCAAAAATTTTGTAAGCAACATTAAACGATACTATGAAAACTAAAAATAGCCGTTTTATCAATGTCCTATTAATTGTCTGCTATACTCTATCAGTTTCTTGTACAACAGAAAGTAGTATTCCTTTTAGTTTCTCTGTGCTCGATTATAGTAATAAAAAGTTTACCGTTCTACAAATAAAGCTTTTTCGCAAAAAAAATTACATAAGTTTTGTGGTAGATGAGAAACAAGATGCTTTTATTATTAAACAAAATAATAAGCCAAGGTTAACTTTTCGTTTTATTGGTGAGGTACTTGGTGCATATATTGCCAATGCAAATGAAATAGCCGCAAATCACGTAACCATTATTCCTGCAGGGGTAGCGCTATCAGGTAAGGTTCGTGTAGAACAACCTGCTACGTTGCACACCGTAGTACCAGGACAGCAAGTAAAAAGCAACTCACCATTCTATATAAGGCAGCGAAAAGGTTTGACGGATAGTATTATTCATGCTATGTCATTGCACTCAGATCTTCCAGCAATTGTTGCCCTAGATACATTTATAGGAAATCGTGATCGGAATCATGTAAATCTTTTTTATGATGAAGAATCTAATAAATTTTGGCTTATTGATTTTGGAGATTTATTTAGCAAGCGAATATTAAGTTCTTTGGCATCTAATTGTATAAATACTATGCTTGAAAATCGAGAACTTAAGCTTACTATGCAAGAGCTTAATGGACTCATTATGTATCGTGATACATTAATAAAACTTGTAAAAAAGTATCCTCCTCATACATTACATGAAAAAATAGATCATCTGGTTATCCAAGCAGGAATCAAGCCCTCAATAGTGCTTAGCAAAGGAGTTACCAGAAGAATACAACTCTATAAGAACAATATTGCCCAAAACTATGAAGATACCAAAGAACTTATTATAGTACTTGATAAGCTGATCGATCGTTATAAAAATAAAAAGATAGCTTACAATAATAGCCAGAGGTTTGATTTTATTTCAATGAAACAAGAAGTTTGTATCTTCAATGCGTGTCAGAATGAGATTTTATGGGATGTTGATTTAGATTGCTCTGATGACCAATTAGATTATATTGCTGATAGATTCAGGGCATACAATCATGTTTTTGAGTTTCAAAAAAAATAAGGAGGCCAGATGGGCAAAAGAATAACGAATGTACTCCCAATAATTGTATTGAGCTTCATTCTATTTAACATTGCTACCTCTGCATCAACTACTACAACAGCCTGTGATTCTGTAATTCCAGTGATTTTCATACATAAAAAAAATGCCAATTATCTTGAAGACAGTTTATGGCAAGCACGGCAATACAACTCCCGGGTTATTCTTATAGGGGATCAAACTAATAACCATTATTCTGAGATTGAGCATTATGATATGCATGACTATTTTGATCAAGCAGAATCTTTTGCAAAGGTATACAAACATATTGGTGAAAGCCCTATTGGGTTCGAGCTTTTTTGTATTCAGCGATGGTTTATTTTAAAAGAGTTTATGGAAGCACATACTATTGAGCGATGTTTTTATTGTGATTCTGATGTTATGTTGTATTGCAATGTGACAGAGGGAAACAAACATTTTTCTGATTATGGTATGGCATTAATAAATCGTCCTCATGGTATATTGTCTGGAGAAAATTCCTTTATGAGTATTTCTAGCCTTCAAGATTTTTGCAGCTATGTCTCTCAGTCATATCAAGATGAAAAAGTCATAGCGGGTTGGCTTGCATGGTTAAATGATCCTATAAAACCGCATAAGCATGGTATTAATGACATGAGATTATTGACAAGTTATGTAGCAACTGGTCGCAGCAGAATAGGAAATCTCTGTACTAACATCAATGATGCTGCTTTTAGTCATCATATGGTTGCAGATGAGAGTGGAACCTTTGCTGCGCAAAAAATAGAAAGAAATGGGAGAATACATGTCCTAAAAAAAATTAAATGGATACATAATCTTCCTTATGCTTACCATCAAGAATTAAATAAATTTATTAGATTGAAAGCGATTCATTTTCAAGGTCTTAGAAAGCAATTTATGAATCAATATAGAATGCCAAATGAGCGTTATGAATATGCCGATTAAGGTATGAATCAAAAATTAAAAAAGGAGACCAGATGGGCAAAAGAATAACGAATGTACTACCAATAATTGTATTGAGCTCCATCCTATTTAATATTGCCGCTTCTTCACCCAATACTACAACAGCCTGTGATTCTACAATCCCAGTTATTTTCATACATAAAAAAAATGCTAGCTATCTTGAAGACAGCTTATGGCAAGCACGGCAATACAACTCTCGGGTTATTCTTATAGGAGATCAAACTAATAATCATTACCCTGAGATTGAACATTATGATATGCATGACTATTTTGATCAAGCAGAGTCTTTTGCAAAGGTATACAAACATATTGGCGGTATGCCTTTTGGGTTCGAGCTTTTTTGTTTTCAGCGATGGTTTATTTTAAAAGCATTTATGGAAGCACATAATATTGAGCGATGTTTTTATTGTGATTCTGATGTGATGTTATATTGCAATGTGACAGAGGAAAACAAACTTTTTTCTGAGTATGATATGGCATTAATAAATCCGCCTCATGGTATATTGTCTGGAGAAAGTTCTTTTATGAGTATTTCTAGCCTTCAAGATTTTTGCATCTATGTCTATCAGACATATCAAGATGAAAAAGTTATAGCAGAATGGCTTGCATGGTTTAATGATCCTGCAAGACCGCCTAAACATAGTATTTGTGATATGAGGCTATTTACAAGATACGCATCAACTGGCCGCAGCAAAATAGGAAATCTCCGCACTATCATTAATGATGCTGCTTTTGACCATCATATGGGTGTGGATGAGGGTGGATGCTTTGCTTTGCAAAAAGTAGAAAGGGACGGAAAAATAATTGCTCTAAAAGAAATCAAATGGATACATAATCGCCCCTATGCTTATCATAAAAAATTAAATACATTCATTAGATTTAAATCGCTTCATTTTCAAGGTCCTAGAAAGCCATTTATGAGTCAATATAGAATGCCAAGCAATAATAACTAATGCATATCCAAATGGGCCTTTTTATGCTGGGGTAATAAGCGTATTAATCAATGTTATAAGTTTTTTTGCGCTTGTATACGTATCAGCAATAAGGGCTTTATACCATTCAATCTTATGATTAATCGCTTCTGTATCTAATTGATTTTCTCGTTCCAATTCTGACTGGCTTAGATAATAATCAAAAAGATTATTTTGTTCTTGGGGAGGATATTTTTCTACAAGTGCATGTAAGGTTTGGCAAAATGAAGTAAGAGCGTTTATTTCAGCAGGGCTAAACGCTATTGTTTTTTCCTTGCTTATTATTTCCATATGATAGCATGCTGCATAACATAGATTTACAGACAATGCTCTTTCCATATCAATCATATAAAACCTATCAATTTTTTTATCGTAAAATAAATTGAGCAAGGAGCGATCATAGTTGCCTAGGTATGTATCAAAAGCAACAATCTTTGATAAATCTGGATGTTTGGACATATTACGGATCATCTTTCTTGTAAGGCCTATCTTATCATAAGAAGACAGGGTCATTCTTGTACCTTGCCTGATAAAAGGAGGGGAGAACATTTTAATGGTTGAGCATCCTGGCACCCAGGTATGAAGTGTGGCCAATCTTTCTTTGTCCGGTTTACCTGCTATATCAAGACCTTTAGGAAGAAGAAATACGTGATTAGTAAATATGCCAATAGATTGAGCAATATGGGTGGCAAAAACTTCTTTAATATGGTCAAGCTGGGCCAGAGGGCTTCCATTTTTTGTTTGTTTGACAACAAAACGTTCTTCCGCACTATTTTGGATAAAAGATACATAGTTGAGCCTTGTTTCTATAGATTGAAATACGGCCATTGTATCATTCTTGTTCTCAAGGCTTTCAGGCAGTATAGGTAAATCTGAGCAAAAAATAGAATGTACATGTAACAATAACATGCTTATCAACAAAAATTGACGAATAATCATATCATTTATTTTAAATTTAAAAATCTATATAAAGTAAGCTATAAATACTTTGGCATATAAACCAAGTTGTTTTCAATCTTTGTTAATAATCGACTCAAAAACAAATCCTGATCGATGTTTTTTGTTGCTTTGCATAACATGGATTAATAATTGATTTGTTTTAATTTTTGTTCCATGTTGAGGTCATATAGGATTTTAGGTATTTAAATTAGTTGAAAGGACAGGCTTTATTGCTAATGAAAGCATAAATTATTGCTTAGAGAGAAAGAATTAATTAATGTAAGTAAAAAAATCATATATCAAAGGAGAAGGGTAAATGAAAAAAGCTACGTTAATATTGGTATATATTTTCTTATTTTCTAAATTTGTAACAGCAGAAGATGGCCAATCGCCTACTGCTAAAATCAGGATGTATAGCTTTTATACTCCATCCCATCAGGTTCTAAAAGATAATTGGTTTTTACCGACAATTCAAGATGATTATGAGGTTATTATAAAATTGGGTGAGCAAAGATGCCCATCTGCCAAATTTCGGCAGGATGGTTGGGTAGAGACAACATTAGATAAAGTTGATGTAATTATCGAGGCAATTGAACAAAACTGGGGAAACATTTTTATATTTGCTGATATTGACATACAATTTTTTAAGCCAACCGAACAATTAATCTTGGAGGCGATGAGCGGCAAGGATATGGTTGTACAACGTGATAACCCCTCAGGCGTTATTTGCTCAGGCTTTTTTGCCTGTAGGGCTAATGAAAAAACGTTACAATTGTGGAAGGCTGTCAAACAATTTATGATTGATAATCATAGAGATGACCAAAACTCACTCAATAAATTTATGCGTCACAAGAATCCTTTTGATATCAAATGGGACTATCTACCATCAGAGTTTTTTGGCGGGGGGACGCTAACCGAAACATCATGGAGGCCTGGAAGAACATTACCAATACCTAATAATATTGTGCTTCATCATGCTAATTGGACTGTAGGTATACCAAATAAAATTGCGCAACTAAATTATGTCAGATCAGAAGTGGAATCAAAAAAATAAGCCCTTGAGAGAAGCCTTGTTATTCTTATGCTTTATATTCTTTCAGCCAATCAAGTTCTTAGAGGTCTTATTATGTATCGTGACACATTAAAAAAAATGATTAACAAACATCCTCAAGGGCAATTGTATCAAATGTTGGATATGTTTGCTGGTCAAGCTGGATTTAAACAGGGTTCTGTCTTATATAATGATGCAGTAGCCGAAAGAATAGAATGGCACAAGCAAATCATTGACCAAAACTATAATGATGCTCGAGACCTTGTTGTATTACTTGATCAACTTATTATGAATTTTCAAGATAATAACAACCAAGATGAGTTGCATTATGGATGCTAATGTTTTAAGAGCTATCAGTAGATATCTTTGTATTGGTATAGCGTTATTTTCATGCTTTAAAAGTTTTGCAGGTCCTTTTGAACTTCTTAATCCTTATTACGATAGTCATGACATTATAGTACTCGATGTATTATTAAATCGCAGAAAAAATTATATTACCTATATCATGGATAAAGCTAAGAACATATTCATTATCAAGCAAGCTAAGGCTAATGATCCAGCATCTCCCATAGGTCCACTAACAAGTGTACTTGAAGCACTTGCTGTATATATTGCTGAATCAAATAGTATTCCAGCAAATTTGGTAAGGATAATTCCTCCCGGTTGTGCTATTCCTGGTAAACAACAGATAGAAAGACCAGCTACTCTACATACGTTGGTCCCGGGAACAAAAGGTATTTTAATGAGTAATTGCCCCTTTCTCCAGCAGCGATTTGGTGCACGTATTCCAGAAAATAAATTGGGGCTTACGTATAAAGTTATTCATCATATGTCTAGGCATAAAGATCTAGCCAAAATTGTCGCCCTTGATACTTTTATAGGGGTGGATGATCGTTGGGGCAAAAATTTCTTTTATGATGAACCATCTGATACATTTTGGGCAATTGATTTTGGACGCTCGTTTGATAAGAATTTATGTAAATTGGCATGTAATTTTATTAATTCATTACTCAAAGATGAATCATGCAAACCTTCATCTGAAGAACTTCATGGACTTATTCTCTATCGAGATACCTTAAAAGGGTTGGTTAAAAGACATCCTCCACCTGAATTACACAAAAAGTTAGATCAGTTTCTATTGCAAGCAGGTATTAAGCCAAAGTCTTCATTATTTAATGATATGGTTGCTAGTAGAATAGATTTTTATAAAATACAAATTATCCAGAACTATGCAAGTGCGCAAGAGCTTGTAGTATTACTTGATGAATTTATTGCATGTAACAAAAAAATAGCAAAGTAAATACTAGTACTACCAAAAGAAAATAATTTTAAGTTAGATAACAAAAAAAATTAGAAGGGAGTGTAAATGAGGGTCTCCACTGGTTTGGTGATGCTATTTAGCTGCTTATTACATGGCATAGCTATTTGCCAAGAACAAATGAAAATACATGCCCCTTTGATAGAGTTATTCAATCCAGATCAGGTTGCCTTGCTTACGTTAACCAATTATAAAGAATGTAAGAGGCTTGAAGAAAAATCTATTGATCAGTTGTTGATTACCATAACTGATTATCGAGCATACGAGATATTCAAGAAAGAGCCTATTAAAAAGAATGTCAACTATCTGGTAATTCCTTGGAGGCTACTTGTCAAGTATAAGCAATTGGATAGAGTTCCGGATATACGAATTAATGGAGGCTTTACGATTTGCCAAGTACCATTTTATGAGCGTATTTTGCCCATTTTAAAACGGATAGGTATTGATACGCTGTTTACACCACATGCCAAAAAAGACCAAGTATATGAAGGGATAAAGGTATTGCCTTTTCCTATATACCCAATTAATGGTGTGGATCCTGCTCGGCACAAAGATATACTCTATTCTTTTATTGGCTTTGAAAATGGGCAATCGGTCAGAAGAGAAATATTTCAGATGAATGTTCCAGAAAATTGTATTGTTATCGAGCGACATAAATGGCATTATTTTATTGAAAAAGAGCAACGGCAAAAAGAGAAAGAAGAATATCAAGATGTTTTGGCGCGATCACGCTTTTCATTATGCCCGAGAGGAACTGGCTCCAGCAGTATAAGGTTTTGGGAGTCATTGCAAGCAGGGGCTATCCCTGTTGTGATTGCAGATGATTTATGGCTACCCGAAGGTGTTGATTGGGACGCATGTATAATTAGAATAGCTGAGAACGAAATTGATCAGATTAATGATGTGATCCAAAGCATATCCAAAGAGCAAGAAGAGGCAATGAGGGCTTATTGTTTGAAGGCGCATGAGTATTTTGCCGGTAGCAATTTGGTGCGGAATATCAGGAGTTATTATGAATGTTAAAAAAGTTACATTGCTCACATTTCTGGCTTTTGGTATATGGTTTTTATTTTTTTCAATTAAAGCACAAGAAATAAACAGCAACACGAGTCTAAAAAATGAATTTGTTGTTATTATCCCCTCTTATAATAATAAGGACTGGTATATCAAAAATCTTGATTCAGTTTTTGAGCAGGATTACCCTTTTTTTGAGGTTATTTATATTGATGATTGTTCAAGTGATGGGACTGCTGACTTAGTTGCTCAATATATAAAAGAAAAGGGCCAAGAGTATCGCACAACATTGATAAGAAATAAAAAACGACTTTATCATTTGGCAAACCGATATCGCCCAAACTATTTGGTTCCTAACCATAAAATTATTGTGGAACTTGATGGTGATGATTGGTATGCCGATCCTGGTGTTTTATCTTTTTTAAATGAAATATACGCAGATCCGGAAGTTTGGTTAACCTATGGGCAATTTCAACGATACCCATCTAATAGAATTGGCTATTGCAAACCTTTTCCAGAGCAAGTTCTACAGGAGAATGGTTTTCGAGATTATAGGTGGCTAGCTACTCATTTACGAACATATCGTTCTTGGTTATTCAAACATATCAACCTTAAAGACTTTTTTTATGAGGGAAGCTTTTTTCATATTGGTGCTGACCTTTCCTATATGTATCCTATGCTAGAAATGGCAGGGGGTAAGCACATAAAATTTGCTGAAAAAGTTTTGTGTATACGCAATGGAGCAAATGTTATAGGTACCGAAAAGGTGTGGAGCAATGAGGAGAGAAAAAGTATACACATGCATGTTCGCAATAAGGATCGTTATAATCTTGTTGAAGGTCCCAGATGTTTTAATACCAAAGATCCTTCTGTTGATATGATTGTTTTTTCACAGAATCCACATCAACTACACGAATTTCTTGAATCAGTGCAATGTTATATGACTGGGATAAATAATATCTATATTGTATGTCAACCAAATAGTGATAGTAGCAATGATGTGTATAGCTATACAGATGTTATCAAGGGTCATAGTAATATATTTTTAGTACAATCATGTGACAAAACAGGCTCGGCTTTTAAACAAAGCGTACTTGGCCTTATCGACTCGAAGCCAAGTACACATATTATTGTTGCCCAGGATAACATTGTTGTACGTGATCATATTGATGTATCTCGATGTGCGCATATGCTCAGAAATACTTTTGGCTATGGTTTTTACTTGCATCTTGGTTTTGATGCTGAATCAATAGTTGAATCTGACTCTGAGCCTGCATTTGCCTATGCCTATATTGATGATGATGTATATGCTTGGCAGTTTTCGTATGGCGAAGGTCACTGGCAACAATCTGATAATCTTGGTATGGTTCTTTACAAAAAAGGCGATGTGCTTAAAAGAATCGAACAGATAGATTTTATTGATATGCAATTGGCAACTAAATGGGCAAGTCATGTTGTACCGCAAGATAAAATAGGATTATTTTTCCAGAACTTAAAAGTAAGGCGTGCTCGTAGTGATGAAAGCAATTCTAGCCATAAAAACCAAATTTTGTAGCAAATGGTTTTTTATTCATATTCTAGTATTATGCATGATTCATATATCATGTATGCATGCCTTGACTATTATTGTTATTATCAGTGATTTTCCAAAATTATCTGAAACCTTTGTATTAAATCAAATCACGGGTCTTATTGATCGAGGTCATGACGTATATATTTTCGCCACTAAGCTGCTTGATCCTGAAAAGGCTCATCCAGATGTGCACAAATATTGCTTGCTTGATAAAACCTATGTTGATTTAGAAGATAAGCGTAGATTACTTACTACGGTTGGATGTGATGTTCTCTACGGCCATTTTGGGCAAAATGGTCTCAAGGGAATGCGCCTGATTGATAGGTTCAAGTTAGATGCCAAGCTGGTAACGGTATTTCATGGGTTTGATATGAGTAAGCTTCTACTGAGCGATCCTAGCGTGTATCAGAATTTATTTGAAAAACTAGATTTAGCTTTGCCAGTTAGCCAGTATTGGAGGGATAAACTCATTAGTCTAGGACTGGATCCTCATAAAATTATTGTTCACCACATGGGAATTGATTGTGACAAATTTAATGTTCAGGACAGGCCATTTTATAGGAATCGAAAAATCCGTATCCTTAGCATTGCACGTTTGGTAGAAAAAAAAGGAATAGAGTATGGCATTCGAGCAATTGCTCAATTAATAAGGCATGGAAATGACGTTAGCTACACTGTTATAGGCTATGGGCCCTTAAAAACAGATTTAAAAGCACTTATCAAAGAATTAGGGATAGAAGATTATGTGCGCTTTATTGGTCTAAAAAAACAAGATAGAGTTATCCAATATCTACGTAACGCTGATATTTTATTAGTGCCAAGTGTTACTGCTTTAGATGGTAATCAAGAAGGAATTCCTGTGGTAATGATGGAAGCAATGAGCATGGGGTTACCTGTTGTTGGGACAAGGCATTCTGGTGCTCCAGAATTAATAACCGATGGGGTTTCTGGATTTTTAGTACCAGAAAGAGATGCAGATAGCCTAGCCGATAGATTAGAATATCTTATTGAGCGTCCAGATCTTCGTGTCAAAATGGGACAAGCAGGTAGAAGTTATGTGAAGAAATATTTTAATATTGATAAGCTCAACAATGATTTGGTAGATATATTGAGTAGTATGTAACCATAGGTTGTAGATATATCTGGAGTAGTATTGTTACATAAGAAAGTTTTCTATTCTGGTGATCAAATAAAGATATCTTTTGGCTAATATGTTAATTTTATGGCTTCTTTTGCCCCTGCTATTAAGATACTTATGATAGGTATTGCACTCTCCGAGAAAGAAGATTTACATTAATATACAGATCTTTGTATGTGTAATCTTGGGGAGGGGTGATGGGACAAGGAACATTAAAACCTATGCTTTTTTTATTAATTGGTACTGCTAGTTCTTTTGGTCTCTGGGTTTTAATTGAACAACAAGCATCTCGTTGGTCTTTAATTCGTCAGTCAAAAGCTTTATTAAATCGAATTGTGCAGGAAAAACGGGAATTTATGCGGCTTGGTTTTTCTCAAGATGATCACATTATGAAGTTATTAGGCAATCGAGCGCAAAGAATACAAGACAGAGTTACACAATTGCAATACAACTGGTTTAATAACAATACAGCATTAGATACATTCGGGCACAATAAAAAATTAGAGCAGATACTTGATGTACATAAACAGATGATTTCAAGCTATATTCAAGATATGCAGGAATATAAAAAGCTCGGTATTACGCAAAGAGACAAGATGGTTCATTTTGCACAAGACAAAGTAACACGCTTAACACTTTCTCAAGCTGATATACAAAACCAGTTAACAATGCATAAAGCTGGCAAGCAATCAGATTTTGAATGTATGCCCAAAATGCAGCGTATGATGGAGATTACCAAACAAGAGATTACATATTATAAACGACTACTGCGTAGTTATCAAAATCAAAAGGTATCATCTGCTGACCCAAAATTTGCCTATGTTAAGGAGCAACTGACAGATAAAATGCGTAGAATAAATGAATTAGAAAAAATCCAAATTTTGTATAACTAGATTTTTAGAAGGAGACATTATGGGCAACCGAAAGCTTGGGTTACTTGTATTACTTGTTTTTGGCTTGGTGATATTGATTGCGCTTAGCTTTTATGTTGCGTCTACCCTGAAGGAATGGTATGTCCAGAAAAAAACATACGAGGCAGCCGCTGGAGTAGTTGAAACAGTGACCAGTCCTGTGAGAAAAATACTGCCATTCGGGCAAAATTAAAAAGACGCACCAAGCTTTGCCCACGCGCCCCAAACACGCAGACTTCCATTTTTTTGCGGTATATCAACAAAGACGCCAGCGCCAAAAAAGCCGTCAGCTTTAGCGCTATTGTGTGTGGCACCAAGTGCAAAATGAATCTTGTGGTTTATTGCACTACCAGCTGCTGCAGATTTCAAATTAATATCGCCTTCTTTTATGGTGACAAATACATCTTTATCATTTTTTTTGTCATTGTCTGCTTGTTGGTCAATGGTGCTTTGGCTTGCTGATTTAGCAACAGTGTCATTAGGTTCGGATTTCCCTGCTATACCAAAATCAGTTTTAAATGGCCTACGCAGCTCAACTTTTTCATCACTATGCCCCCAAATATTATAGCCGATTTCAAATTCTATCCAGTCGTTCTTGTATCGCCAGCCGGTAGAAAAATCTGCTACACCAAATGAACGCACGAGTGCATCTAAGGTAAGTACGTTAACTCCAGGCTCATTCAAATCCGGTGGGCCATTTTTTTTGTTAAAAAGCAAAAAACGACTCCAAGGCTTAACTTTGAAAGTAAAACCTTCTAGTTCTTGTAAGTCAAAGGTGCGACGTTGTTTATTTTTGATTAAAAAAATACCTTCCAAATTTATAAAATAACGTAATGCGTATTCGGTGGTATCGCGATTTAAAGGAAATTGAAAGCTTACCGCACCACCAATGCCAACATGACGATCATTACCAACAACTGGATCAAAAAGGAATTTAGGATTTTGATGTGTTGCTACAGGTATAATTAAGCTAGACCAATAAGCGACCTGAAAATTATTTTCAGAGATATACGAGCGGCCCATTGAAACTTTAATTTCAGCTACATTAAATTCGGTGCGTTTGCCATCAATGCGTGAAAATTTCCAGGCCGGTTGTTTGAATGCTTCAATGATATCTCGTGGTAATGTATCACTAGGCCGTACATCTGATTGCGAAAGTCGTAAATCATTTTCAACAATTGAAATGGGTACCGCAATGCTGAGCCAGGTATTTTTAAAAAACGTTACATCTTCGGCAAGTCTTTTTAAGTCTTGGTTATATTCAAAATAAGCGTTCACTTGTCGCTGCTGTGGTTTCATCGAGAGTTTGCCTCGGAAGGTATTTGAAAGGCCAAGCCACTCAGCACGAACATCTCGTATATTTAAATCTTCTGTGTTCTTATTTCCTGAAACAAGCAGTTCATTTTTGCCGTTAATTAAAAAATAGCGGGCTGTTTTTGATATACTACGTGATTGTTGATACATCCCACTCACTTGTATGGCGCCAAACGTTGGGCCTTTTTTATTGTAGACAATCTCATGAAAGAGTGCTTGTTGTGTGGCAAGATGAGCGTAAACTGGACGAGTAAACATAAATGATCGTCCAAAAACTTCCTGCGGATCTGCAATCAGCGTTGTTGAAAGCATGAGCATAAGAAGCGCGAGTAGATAATTCTTCATTCATACGTCCTTTTGCGTGGCCAAGCGTTGCTTATAGCTTAAGATAGGATTTGCATAAATACAAGTGGATTTTGATCGATATTTAAATAGTCTTGTACTTGTATTGCTTATTTTTATTTCTGTAGATGCTGTTCGTATATTTTCAATGCTTCATCACTTGATGCATCATCATACACAATCGCTGAAATTGCATTGGTCATGGCAATAGCTTCTTGGAGTGACTTTTGGAAAATATTCCTCCCGGTTGCACTTCCTGCAGTGCCGCCAATATGAATTTGATCATACAGTTCTTGCAAAAAGTCTTTTGGTTCAGTTGCTTTGCCGCCGGCGCAGATTACTTTGGTGTTTCCTGCCGCGGCAGTAGCAATTTTCAAGTGCTCAGTACTGCTTTTTTCTGGCACACTCAGTGGTGGTTTAATTTTGACAAAGTCACTTCCTAGTGCGGTAGCTACACCAGCAGCACCGGCCAAAAGATCAGGATCTTGATCATTGGTGATACTTTTTCCGCGCAAGTAGATCCATACCATGGCAACCAAGCCATACTGATGTGCATAGTAAATCGCTTGCGCAGCATGGCTGAGCATTTCAGATTCATATTGACTACCTAAATACACAGTTAGGCCAATGCCACAGATGTTAAGTCTTGTCTGTTCTTGGAATGCAATTACTTGATCGACGCTCCATAGCAGTGCGCTCAGCGGATCCTTTTGCTCTGTTTTTATCAGATTAGTTTTGCCATTCAATTTTATGATGTAGTTGATATCTGGATATTGCTTGCCATAACGTGCGACCAGTCCTAGATTAGTTGCAAGCGCGCCAATTTTGCCTTGTTGCGCAATGCGAAAAAGATGTTCCGGGTTGCGTGCATCAGCATGGATGCCTGGCCCATAAAAATCTTGATTTAAATGTTCAATTTTTTGATCACATGCAAAAAGCATGAGGCGATTGGTATTATGGGTAATTGCTTGATAGTTACGTATGTAAATGTCTTGCATCTGTTCAGATACATCGGCAGGAATAAAAATACCAGCTTTATTGTTTGCCATTGATTTCCTCTTTTTCCAGTTTATATAATTCGTTCATGAATTAATAATTTCTGCGCGATTTTTTCAAATAATGGTGCTGCTACCGTGGCTGCAAATAAATTTTTATATTTCGCTTGTTTTACAAAAGTGACAATGACACGTTTATAATCACCTTTTTGGATTATGCCACCACAGGTGTATATATTTTGTGTCGGATCATATTTGCCGTCAATTAACATATTGGCTGTTCCTGTTTTGCTCATAATAGTATAGCCATTTTTTTGCGCGCGGTTGGCTATTACTGGCGGGGTAGTTTTTTGCAGTATTTCTGTGATTGCATCAATACTTTCTTGTGTATATATCTGGCTCTGCCCAAGATCGGGTTGACTTGCTGCAGCATCAAGCAAGAGTATCGGATTCACTTTGTATCCATTATTGGCAATCATACAAAACGCGCAGGCAAGTTGAAGTAATGAAATTGAAATTTCATAGCCATAGGAAAGTGAGAAAATCGATTGTTTTGACCATGTTTCTGGCGGGTTTATATATCCTCTGGCCTGCCCTGGAAATGCGATATCGGTTTTTTGTCCAAACCCAATACGTTTATAATGATCATACAAGGTAGAGTCTAAGCGCTTGGCCACTTGCGCAATGCCGATATTGTTTGATCTTCGCATAACATCGTAAAAAGGGATAATGCCATTGGCAAGTACGGTATTAATGCGCCGGCCGTCGATATATGCAGTTAATTTGTTTTTGCAATCAATTAATTCATCAGAGGTGACTACTTTTTCCTCCAATGCTGCCAGTGCTGCAAAAACTTTAATGACTGAGCCAAGCTCGTACGCTTCGGTGATGATTTTATTTTTTGTCTGTTCTAGATTTATTTGCTCTGTATTATTCAGATCAAAATGAGGCACGCTTACCATGCTCAAAATTTCACCATTTGTTGGAACCATAATGACGACTGCTCCTTCTTTTGCATTAAATTGTGCGATTGTATGTGCAAGTTCTTCGTGCGTTAAAAATTGTAGATTACTGTCGATGGTTAGGGTAATCGGTAAACCATCAATGCCAGGCTCTTTTGTTTGCTTATTAAAATAAAAGAATCCAGAACGTGCATCTTTTTCCAAACTATACGTCGTTGGCAGCCCTGAAAGTTTGTTGTTGTATTGCAGCTCAACACCCAAAATTCCGTTATTATCTATGTCAGTTAATCCTACAACTGGGCCTGCCGATTCAATTGAATAAAAACGACTGGTCTCATGCAGCAGCTGGATATCGGGAATATTGGCTTTGGCCATTAATGCTTCTTGTTCAGTATTTAGCCTGCGCTTGATATACATAAAATGTTTATGCGGCTGTTTTTTTAATCGATCAAGTGCGTGTGGAAAATGCTCAGCTAAAAAAGGATACAATGTTTGAGGTGAACTTAACTTACTTGGCAATATAAATGCAGATAAGCAGTCTTTATTCATTGCAAGGCAGCGCTTGCCGGTACGATCATATATAGAGGCCCGTAGTGGTGTTTGCGTTATGCTCACATTATATTGCTGCGAGCCAAGTTGAGCAAAAAAATGGGTGTTTCTGATTTGGATGTAATACAAGTTAAAGAGAATTATGCCATATAAGGCGCAAAATAGAAAAAAGATGATGACTATGCGAACTTGATATCTATGAGTCATGGCTATTGGATGCAAGATGTTTTATTTGATGCATTGCGACTGGGTGCATATGCAATTTCCTTTGTGCAAATTTCTTAATCGCCGAACGATTTTGAATTGCATATAGTTTTTGTGTTAAGATTTCTTTTTGTTGTAGCAGATCTTTGTATGTTTTTTCATTCTTTTGCAATGCAAATGAATACTTAATAAACTGCGTATGCTTGTGAATCTGCAAGAAGATAAAGATAAGGTTTGTAACAATAAAAATGGTAACAAATCGTTTTTTTTGCATGATCCTTCCATCTAAAGTGTTTCACTGTTTGTTAGCGTACCATTCTCAGTCCTAGATTGTTAAGAAGTACATATATAATTGATAGATTTTTTTAATTCTTACAATGAGAAAGATTTTGATCACAATAAAAAAGCCTTGACTTTAGGGCCAAAACTGCTACAATTTTTCAATGCTTAACAAAAAATATATCAACAAAACATTTAACCAAGGAGCTTCAATGAAAAAAAATATGGTGTTGAGTCTAGCAGCTTTGATGATAGGTGTGCCAGGACTTATTTTTTCTCAACCGCAAGGGAAGCCTGACGATCTTGATGGTCATTTTGTAGATATGTCTCGCCATACAGTAGATGTGAATCAGGAGATATTTTTTGCTCAAGATGAGGCAGAAAAAAAAGATTTCAAAAAATACTGTGCAAATGATCAAGCAACACAATGGCAGCAATTTATGTATACGCTTGGTAGTGTGCCACATAACATTCGTGGTTTCTTTTCCGTTACTAAGCGTAAAGAGAAACAAATGCAACCTAAAAGGCCCAAAAAATCAAGGCATACAAGAGGCTATATAGTCAAAGCAGATGGTTCGTGTGAGAAAAAAAAATCTCCTTCATGGCTTTCTTTTTTAAGACGTAAATAAAAAAACAGCTAATCAAAAAAAGATATCTAAGTCGGCCGCCTTATTTTCAATGATAAGGCGGCTTTTCTATTGTGTGTTTTTTATTCTAAATTGATTTTTTCCAGTTGACTGGTTAGGCTGGCCACATTTTTTTGAGGTTGAAGTTGAGGCTTGAGATTGTTGAATGCTGCGATAAGAAATCCCAACTCTTCGTTGATAGCTGCATCTTCAGCTTTTAATATGGCCTCTTCTAGCTTAAGGCGTTCTAATGTCTGATTTTTTAGGTTCTCTTGGAGTAAAGTTAGTAAGATAAGACTATTAGTTTCAGAATGTTTTTTACGATTATCCTGGTAATTTTTAGTTAATTTTTCCTTCCTTTCCTGCGGAGTAAATAGTAGAAATAAAAATACAGAGAGAAAGGGATGTCAGTTTGTT
>SDBT01005623.1_pt1 | contig 20982 bp, 21 predicted proteins | sample 2277101 | NCBI WGS metagenome assembly SDBT01 (sample SAMN10404973, study PRJNA504765) | marine sediment metagenome | isolation source: marine sediment core GS10_PC15, 103 cmbsf | place: Arctic Ocean: Southern Knipovich Ridge | collected 2010
GCAGAGGCGATTGTCTTCAAGGCCTTTGATATCTTTGCCGAACTCTTCATCCAGGCCATGTGATCGTCGCCGGTCACCAGCGTCATGTCAATCGAGGCGATTAGCGCTACCGTCGCCTTGGCCGCTTCGATTGCCTTTGAATTATCGTCCTTGGCCAAGGCATCCTGTATGGCCAAATAGCTCTCAACCGCTTTGCCTAACTGCCTGCGGAACTCATAGCTGATCTGCGGTATGGCGGCAGGTTTGCGCTTGTGTTCGAAGCCGAGTTTGGCTCGCATCGTCGATAGGTGCTCGTTCATCACCCCGGCCACGCGTTTGGCTGCCTTCAAGTCCTTGGCGTCTTTGCCCTCGACCGAATCGTTCGTCAGGAGCATCGAGTATTCCCGCCAGAGCATGCTCGGATGGCCTTGCAGGCTTTCAGCATCAACGTCTTTGACCTGCTTCCCGAGATTCGCAAAGGCCGACCGGACGGCAGGCAGATCGGCCGCCTCGATTGCTTCATGCACCTGATTGCCCGCCTCCACGACCGCGTGCAACTGTGCCTGAACCACCACGCTCAGCGCCATCGGCATCTCTGCCTCCTGGCCGTCGGTCTTCCCAGGCGATGGCTCGCCATGCTGATGTCCACCTCCGCCACCGCCTCCGCCGGGCGTCATCATGCTTGGCTTGGCTTGAATCTGGAGTTCGGCGTCGATCTTGAACGCGCCTCTGGTAACCACTCGCTGACCTTCTTCCAGGCCCGACCGAACGATGTAGTAATCGCCCGCTCGCGGGCCCAGGACAATCTCGCGCCCCTCGAAGGTTGGCTTTTCTCTGTCGGGCACCTGCACATATACGATGGCCCGCGTGCCTGTTATAAGGGCAGCCGACGCCGGTATAATCAGGGGCTTCTCCGCGGTGGCTGAATCAATGTCCAGATATCCGAGAGTTTCGGTCCGCACGAGCGGCATCTGGCAGATGTCACACTTCCCGGCGATTTCTTTCACCACGTCCGGATGCATCGGGCAGATCCATTTGCCAGCCAGCGAGGTGTCCATGACCTTGCCCTCACCGGCGATCTTGGCTTTGGCGACCGCGCGAACGAACATGCCCGGCTTGAGCAGCATGCCGGGATTCGCCGCGTTGATGCGCAGCTTGACGGTCCTGGTCATTTCAGTGAGGATCGGATCGATAAAAGCAACCGTGCCCGTGAACGTTCTGCCCGGATACGCCTCGGTGGTGAATTCCACATTCTGGCCGTAGCGAAGCCACACCAGGTCCGACTCGTAGGCATCCAGGCGAATCCAGACTTCCGACAGATCGGCGATGGTGTAGATTCGAGTGCCCGTCTTGACGTACAGCCCCTCCTGGGCGTTCTTGTGAATCACCACGCCTCCGCTCGGGGCGTAGATGGTTACATGATCGCTAGCCTTGCCACGGGTTTCGATTTCCGCGATCTGCTCTGGTTTCAGCCCCCAAAGGCGAAGCTTCTCCCTGGCCGCTACAACCGTGGCCTGGGCAGATTCCCGCATGCTCGCGATGTCACTTTTTGCCATGGTCTTGGCGGATTTCAACGCCTGAAGCAGTTCCTCTTGCGCGCTGATCAGGTCCGGGCTGTACAAGTCAGCAAGGTGGTCGCCCTTGTTGACCGTGACGCCCGTAAAATCGACGTACAGCCTGTCCAGCCGCCCTGCCACCCACGCGGTGATGTACTTGAGGCGGGTCTCGTCATAATCGATCTTGCCCACCATGCGGACTTCGACGTCCACGAATCTCCGTTCGACCGGAACGGTCTCGATATCCATGAGCTTCTTGGCGCTCTGGCTGACAGTCAGTTCGCGCAGGCTGCCTGTGTCGTCGTCCTGCACCTCCAGCGGAATCAGTTGCATGTTGCAGATGGGGCACAGGCCGGGCTTGGGCAGCTTGATCTGCGGATGCATGGAGCACGTCCACACTTCGGGTGCCTTGTCAGCTTTGGCGTCTGCACCATCAACGTGGGCGCTGCCGGAAACCCCGTCAGCGGGGGCGAACACGCCCTTGACCGCGTAACCCACAACAAGACTGCCCACTATCGCTACCACCAACACCCATATCTTGGTTGATCTCCGCAGGTATTGGCTTATTCCCGTCACACGCTCGTTCATATGTGCTACCTCAATTCATCAATGAGTTAAAAGAATAATCGTCGCATGAACCAACCCAGACCCCAGCGTACAGAAGCCGATGATCTTGTGCAGCGTAAGCATGCGCCTTGGCTTCAGCCGCCTGACGCGCCGCAGCATGCCGGAACACACCGTCAGTCCAACCAGTGAAAGCGTCACTATGCCCGTTGGCTTGGCCAGACTGATCCAGGAAAACTCGCGAGCATGATCGCCGTGCTCGTGCATGCCAGCCGTATCCGCAACAGCGGATGCAGAGAGGCAAAGAACCGCTCCAGAACCCACGATACACGCGATGAGAGTCAACCTTGCTGCCGGGCGACGTAACGGCCAGGCACGGAAGAGGGGAGATGCTCGATCTCGGTCTTTATATTCGACAATCATCTGTTTTCTATCCTTCACCACGTATAGTGATTCAGCCCGTAAACAAGAGCTCCACCGAAATATCCCGTCAGGGAGATCAGTGCGACAGACAGTCCAAGCGCCACCCTATAACCAGAGCGAAGAGCAGCATTATCCCTGCGATAAGACAGTTCACAAAGTACCACACAGACGACAATCGCGAGACTGGTAGATACTCCCACCCATCTGTGCAGATCGAATGTCAGGGAGAACTCAGGGGGATAATTAGCCGACGCGCCTGTGGCCCATCCCAGAAGCACAGCGGCGATCCCACTGAGGGCACCGCCGAAAATCGCAAACCTTGATGCATTCAGAAAAAACCTCTTCCCAACGCTGGTTAAAGCGCCTAGAAGCTCCGCCACCGCAGCCGCTATGATCAGCGCGATGGGAAAATGTACTGCGATGGGATGGAATTGCCCCGCAAAACGAACAACCCGCGCCAGCCCATGCGGGACACCATCGACGTCATCATGTTCATGGGTACCGGCTGCCGCATCATCAGGTGCCCCGGAACTCCCGATGCTGAACTGAGGGAGTTTATCCAGATACTTCTCCGGGTTCTTTGTGAACGCCTGGTAGCAGAACTGGCAGCACAAGAACACCCGCTTGCCTTTGTAGTCTGTGTAAATGTCCGGGTCTATCTTATTGCCTTCCATGACGGGACATGTCGTCTGCACCACCTCTCCAACGCTTTGCACATCCTCATGAGAATGCTGTTCGTCACCCAGGCTAACGGCTGCCAACATACCCACAGCCATCACCGCAGCGAGAGCTGCGCGCGTCGACACTCTGTCAGTCATTTTTCGTCCAACCTTTCTATAGGGCAGTTCGGTTCATTCGGAGGCGTTTTGAGCGATTTCCTCTGCTCCACTGGCCTTAACGCCTGAAACCGCCTTGGGGTTCCCGGATGATGGGATTTCTTTGCCCACAAGCATTTCCAATTCCCCAAGCCGCTGCAGCCGGCTGGCTAGGGCACGCTCGTAGGCCAATCCGAATTCCAGAAGTATCCGCTGGGAATCGATGAGGTCGAGGAAGGTTCCCTTGCCTGCCTTGAACGAAGTCTCGGTCGTCTTGACCGATTCGGTAGCCTTGGGAATCAGCGTGTCCCGGTAGAGACTGATTTTGCGCTCGGCATCGCGGAATTGGTAGAACACCAGCTTGAGCTCAGCGCCCAACAGGTTGGTCCTGTCCTGTTTTCTATGAACGCTGCGCAGATACCTGTATCGTGATTCGCGAACACCCGCTGCCAGTTTGTTCCACCAGATCGGGAGATTGATCGAAGCACCGATACTGACAGCATCCGTGCCGTCACCACTCGGGTTTCTTCCGCTGGTTGAATCGGCTAACTCGATGTACTGGGCCCCGAGAGTCAGATCGGGAAAGTAGTCCTTCCTGGCAAGTTCGATGCGGTGGCGATCACGGGCTATCTCGAAATCAAGCGCCTTGAGTTCCGGGTTCGCCTCGCTCAGCCATGCAAGAAGCGCCTCGTCGGTCAGCGAAACCTCGCGATCTTCAAGCGCCGCAGGCCATGGCAACGGATCGGTAACCGGCCGATTAAGCACCGCGTTGAGCCTGGCTGCGATCGGCCCGCGGAGATCCTTAAGCGTTGCCAACCGATCTTCCAGTTTGCCCAGTTCCAACTGCGCCTTGACTACATCAGGGTGCGATGCAGTGGCGGTCTTGTATCGGGTGCGGGCGACAGACTCGAAATGCTTAACCAGATCGCGATTACTCTCGACGATGCTTAGCGCCCGCCGCAAATAGTAATACTCGTAGTAAGTGTTCTTCACCTGATAAAAGAGCTTCAGCTTCTTCGCTTCGAATCGCTGGTGCTGTGCATTGGCGGCCTGGGCGGCGACATCGCCTCGCAACGCGAGCTTGCCGAACCATGGAAAAGTCTGCGAGAGCTTGAAGCTTTGGCGCATGCCTCCGACGCGTGTCTCGACTTCCCGGATGTAATATTGATACGTGAAACGGGGGTCGGGCAATGCAGTAACCTGAGGCACACGCTCAACGGCAGCCTTCCACTGGTTAAACGAAGCCTCCAGCCCAGGATTGTTCAGCGCAGCATAGGCCAGGTAATCCGAGAGCCCGGACTGCTCATTAAGTTCCTGCGGCTGGTATGCTGGCTCACCGTCTTGCGATGAGATAGAGGCTATCTCGCTGAGATAGTACTCCCGCAGCGTCGATTCGCGTTGACCCGAAGTCGCACATCCAGCAAGCATGACCGCGCCGGCTGCGCAAAGACCAGCGGCCAGCGGCAATATGCTCTGTCGATCCATGACATTCATCCTTTCTTCTTTTGCGTCTATGGCATTATTCGGCTGTTGAACTCGTTTTGCGCAAATAAACTGCACTCCGCGACAGCGAGGCCACCTCGCACGATGACAATGCCTCTGCAGATCATTGAACGATTCGCAAACGTTTATGGTTCCAACAAAAGACTATTGGGAATTGCTCTAATCCAGCTAGCCGCGATCGAGAGGGAGTGGGAATGTGAAGCAAATCCAGCTAGTCGCGAGCGAGACCCGAGTTTCATGATTAGGGACAACAGAACTTCCGCCCTGCCGATAAGTACGGAATTCACGAAAACAGTAATGCCAATAACACATTGGCATTGATACGGTAGTTAATTCGCATAACTCTTTCTATAGCAATAGCTTCGTTCTGCCGAAACTAGTTGTATAATCGGTTTGCATTTACTGGCAGCCGTTCAATGCAACTGACTTCAGGGAGATGATCAAATGCCAACAGGCCAGGTAAAATGGTTCGATTCGAAAAAGGGTTTTGGTTTCATTATTGGTGACGAAGGCCAGGATGTATTCGTTCACTACTCGCTTATTACCGGCCAGGGTTACCGCGTCCTGACAGACGGCCAGGTGGTGGATTACGAACTGGTTCAGGGTGACAAGGGCTTCCATGCTCGCAATGTGATCCCCATCGGCCAGACGGCCGCCCAAAAATCCGCCTGATAACAAGGGGCACAGGCATCCCGAGGAAATGGTACAGACACCTCCGATGTGCTTCGGAGCCCGCCCCCATTTTCCTTGCGGTCACGCGATTGGCGTGTACTTGCAGACGCAGTCGAACAGTTCGCCGCCTAGTTCAGCCGCGACGGCGGGGTCTTTGAGCATCGCCAGCGAGAGAGCATCGACGCTGAAGGCTGTATCGAAGTTCGATTCAATTCCCCGCCCCATCCCTATGAGTATCACCAGGTCCGCATCGGCGGCGGCAGCGTTCAGTTCGTCTGAGACGTCGGACAGATCTATCAGCGGAATGTCGTTGCCGGTCGAGACTACTTCGAACATTCCGAGTTTTATCAGGGCGGTAAGGTCGTCGTCGCGGGCAGCCAGTGCGGGCAGCAGTTCCACGGTCTCTTCAGCCGTCATGTCGTTCAGCGCGGGCAGTTCGTTGGCGGCGAGCACTATTTCCGTGCCGCCCAGCGCCAGTTCGCGGACCAGCGGCATGACACCGAGAATAAAATCGCTGCCTGCGTTGTCTATGAACACGACCGCCTTTGCCCATTTGCTCGGCGGGGAATCGGGTAAGTCTTCGGCGAGCCGGTCGAAATCGTCCACGCACCACGGGCGCGGGTGAATGTTATCGAGTGTTGTCAGGAAGTCCGTCGGCGCGGCTGCAAGGTGCAACGTCGCGCTCGAGCCGAGGTCGAATATATTGCCCGCAAATACGCTCTCGATCAGGTGCAGCCATTTATCGCGGCCGTTCAGTGCGTGGAGCTTGTGAACCACCTGATGATAGAGCTCGATCGCCGAAGCATTCTCGCGGTCCTTGATTTTCTTGAACGGATCGATCAGCCCGTGATCGAGCAGACATTTCAGCCGCAGCTTGCAAAGTTCCATCACGCTCAACTCGCCGCTCGGCTGGGAAGTTGGGTCTCTGCGCAGGCGCTCGATAGCGGCGGCGAACTGCTCGCCCGATTCGGATATGCGGTTGACGGCTGGGCGGCCGTAATGCTCGGCTGCATGATCGAGCGTTACCTTGAAATGATTATCGAACAGATCCAGCCAGTGCTTGCGGTGTGCCTCGCCATCCAGCAAATCGCAATTGTGCGGGCGATAGTTTGTCGGATCGGCCAGCAGGCAAAATTCGCTCATCGTTAGAGCACCTTCACGGCTACCAGTGTCAGATCGTCGGGGCGTTTCTGCAGTCCGGCGAAACGTCTCATTTCCCAGAGTACGTGCTTGGCCAGGCCTTTTGCGTCGCAGCTATCGGCGCAGGCGGCCAGGACTGCATCGCGCACGCGATCCTGCCCATACGGTTCGTCGTCGAAGTTCATCGCCTCGTGCAGTCCGTCGGTGTAGGCGAAGATATAATCGCCCGCCTGCAATTGAACGACATCCTGCTGCCAAGTGAGAGACGTATCGATTCCCAGCACCGGCCCGCCGGCAGCCAGCGGGGTCGCCTTACCGTCGCGGATAAGCAGCGGAGGCATGTGGCCTGCGTTGGAATAGGTCAGCGTCCTGGTTGCCGTGTCGATCACGCAGTAGAACAGCGTCGCAAAATCGCTCGTATAGGTATCGGCGCACAGGTCGCGATTGACGTTTTGCAGCACCTGCGACATCTCGTAGACGTTGGATGCGTGGGCTCGAAGTGACGCCCTGATCGACGCGGTCAGCAGCGACGCACGCACGCCCTTGCCCACCACGTCGCACACCACCAAGCCGAGATTGTCTTCCGGTAAGTCGAGAAAATCGTAGAAATCGCCGCCAAGCTCAAAACACGGAACGTAGATCGCCGCGATATCCAGACCCTTCACCGCGGGCGGTTCGGACGGTATCATCCGCCGCTGGACCTCGCCAGCCAGGCGCAGCGCCCGCTGCATATTGGCCAAGCGAACGGCCTCTTCGTGAAGCCGCGCGTTAACGATTGCCGCGGCGGCTTCTGCGGCGATCGATTTGAGCATCGACACTTCAAACCAGTCGAACGCGTGGGGATGGTCCATGTAAACGCGAATCGCACCTTCGCCCTTGCCTTTGTACATCATCGGGGCGCACAGCCCGCTTACGATGCCCTCGGCGGCAGCTTCGGCGGGGTAGAGAAAACGCACGTCGGTCTCCACGTTCTCAATGTAAATGGCCTCGCCGGTGGAGAGTGCTTCGGCGTCGATCTTGCTGTCGCTCAATCGCACCGGGCCCTTGTCCAGATACTCCGCTGAGAGGCCTGCACCGGCCTTTAGCAGCATCTCGGTTCTGTCCTCCGAGAGCATGCGGATAGAGCACGCCTTGGCGTGCATGATTTCAACAACCGTGCTGCCCACCAGGTCGAGCAAACTTTGCAAGTCGCGCTGGCCGGTGAATTCGCCGGTCAGGCGATATCGCGTGGTGAGTTCTTCCACGCGCGTCCGAAGCTGACGCTCCCGCTGGCAAAGCCTGGCCACGACGCCCGTAACCAGTCCAATCAGGCGTAGGTGTCGCGGATAGACATCTGTCTGCAATCGCCCCCCTTCGGGCGCTTCGAGCTTTATTCGTCCGATCACGTGATTGTCCACCATGATCGGCGAACCGGCTTGGTCTATCTGTACACCGCGAACCGGCTCGTCGGAGGCTGCATCGTCGTCCGTCGCACCGATGGGCACCGAAACTACCGTCAGGGGCGCACCGGCAGGGTCACAGATGCGGATCGGCATCTGTGCAACGGTGGTGAACGCGTCCTGAAGCTGCTGGAGCGACTCAGGATTGAGATAGTCCGTCAGTTGTGCCAATCAAACACCCTTTCGCGGGCACACGAACTAACCTGCCCGGATGGGCAACATTAAACCATTCACCGGCTGGAAGTACACAACTGAATTGGAATCATTGAAGAGAAAAAGAATCCAGGGGTGATGTTCAAATAGTCCACCCGCCTTCTTATGCATCCATCTATCAGGGGGTGCCACTACCCTTTAGGGTAGTGCTGATTCGGAACATAGAATGGATCTTCGTAGGCGAGCACCACCCTAAAGGGTGGTGGCACCCAGGCAAGATCAAACGGGACAAGTGCCACCCTACACCCCAGCGTGGCGGATCGGGCCTGCCCCTTTGGGGAGACTCACCGCGCGGTGTGGATAGAAAATGATCGACCAGGCCGACGGAAAACGCGGCTGGGTTCAGTCCTCTATTATGATCGCGTCCACCGGGCAACCGACGACCGCTTCGCGGCAGGAAGTTTCAAGCTCGGGAGGGACGTCGGCAGATATCACTTCGGCGATGCCGCTCGGACCGATAACGAATAACTTCGGGCAGATACTCTCACAGGAACCAGTAGCTACACACAGTTCGGCGTCAACACGCACTTTCATGGTTCAACTCCCATTGCTCTCTCACTTGCCCCGCGAGATAAAGTTGCCGTTTGTCTTCAATGATAGCGCTCCAAACACGATTCCATGCAGCCTTTGGCGAAAAACCCGCATAAAAAGAACGGGCCTGGGCCAAATGACCCAGACCCGCGTGTATAGTCTGTCACGGTGAAGCTTTAGCTCACTGTCAGGCGCTTTCTTTTTTGACCTTGAAGGCCGTGAAGAGCGTCGGATCGACTTCGCCTTCGACCATCTCACCCGTTAACTGGTACGTCGCGCCCTCTTCCTTGTTCTCGGGCAGTTCGTACATGAGGTCCAGCATCAACTCTTCGATAACCGACCGCAAAGCCCTTGCCCCGACGTCGCGTTTGAGGGCCTTCGATGCTATCGCATCCAGGGCGTCTTCGGCAAATTCGAGATTCGTATTCTCGATCTGGAAGAACTTCTGGTACTGCTTGATCAGTGCGTTGCGCGGCTCGGTGAGAATCCGCACCATGGCGTCCTTGTCGAGTTCCTGCAGCGTCGTGATACACGGCAGCCGTCCGATGAACTCGGGAATCATTCCGTAGTGAACAAGATCGTCGGGCTGGACCTGGGCAAGTATCGAATCGTGCTCGGCGGGCGTCTCGACGGGCTTGTCTTCGCTGCCAAAGCCGATCAACTGACGGCCGAGACGCTTCTTGATAATGTCCTCGAGCCCGGTAAACGTACCACCGCAGATGAACAGTATGTGCGAAGTGTCCAGCTGGATGTACTGCTGCTCGGGATGCTTCCTCCCGCCCTGGGGCGGAATGTTAGCAACCGTGCCTTCGATCATCTTCAGCAGCGACTGCTGTACACCCTCGCCGCTGACGTCGCGCGTGATCGAAACGTTCTGCGAGGTCTTGCCGATCTTATCGACCTCGTCGATGTAGATAATGCCTCGCTCGGCAGCTTCGAGATCGTAATCGGCAGCCTGGAGCAGCTTGAGCAGAATATTCTCGACGTCCTCGCCGACGTAACCTGCCTCGGTCAGCGTCGTGGCGTCGCCGATGGCGAACGGAACGTTGAGCACCTTCGCCATCGAACGGGCAAGCAGTGTTTTTCCGCAACCGGTCGGGCCGATCAAAAGAACGTTGGACTTATCGAGCTCGACATCGTTGGCGTCGTCGATATCGGCCTGGGTCAGACGCTTGTAGTGATTGTGAACCGCAACTGCGAGAACCTTCTTGGCGTGGCCTTGCGAGATCACGTACTGATCCAGGAACTCCTTGATCTGCCTGGGAGTCGGGATCGACGTGAACAGCGGCTTGGCTTCGGCGGTCCGGCGCTTTTCCTGGCGAATGATGTTCTGGCAAAGATCGATGCAGTTCGCGCAGATATACACGCCGTTTGGACCTTCGACGATCGGACCTGCATCGTCGCTGGTTCTGTGGCAGAAACTGCAAATGTTGTTGCGGCGTTTTGAACTACCGTCAGACCCGCCAGTACTTTTGGGACCGGATTTCATCGAGACTCCTTTTTCGCGCAGAGATTATGCATCCTGTACATTACCACTTTCATCGTCACCTTTTCCATCGATGCTTGATTTGTTATCAATCTTTTCGTCGCCTTTGGGCGCCAGGCCCAGAGTTGCGCGGCGAAGGTTGGAAAACTCCTCGTCGCTCACCATGCCTTCATCACGCATCTGCCGCAAGTTCTCCACGTCAAACGCGCCTGTGTCCTGATCGCCAGCCATCGCCTTGCGATAATACCGCCTCGCCACCAGCATAAGCATGCCCAGCACAAGGATGCTGCATATCAGGACAATGCCCCATTTTATGATATCGGCGGCGTTTACGTCAAACCTGATAGCTGCGAATGTCATTATACCCATGGGTCGAGGCATCCTGAGGCGTGTAGCACACAAAAAGCTTGCGCGGGGCTGTAATAGGCTCATTCGCCCGCCAATGCAAGTATAATCGATTGTGATGGCCAATTGCGAATCCACTGCGGCTTTCCTTTGCGATGCGATGCTCGGCGGACTTGCACGCTGGCTGCGGGCGGCCGGCTACCCTGCCGAGTTCGAATATGGAATCGCCGACGCCGATCTGATCGCCCGCGCACTGGAGACGCACAAGACCGTCCTGTCCAGCGACGGACCGCTGTTCGAACGCAACGTCATCAAGAACGGCGAAGTGAGCGCCCTGTACATTCCGCAGCAACTTTCCAAGCTCGAACAGCTGGAGTTCGTGGTGCGGGAATTGAAGCTCACCCAGCGCGACGGCAGGTGCATGTCCTGCGGCGGCGAACTAACCGAAGTGCCCAAGCACGACGTAATGGGCGAAGCTCCCCCCCTTGCCTACCGCAACTGCGAACGCTTCTGGCGCTGCAGCCGCTGCGACAAACTACTCTGGCATGGAACGCATTGGCAACGCATCACCAAGCGATTGGATGATATCTTCAAGTAATCCACCCGCCTTCGTATGCATCACTCTATCAAGGGGTGCCACTACCCTTCAGGGTAGTGCTGATCCACCCCACCGCGCGATTCCGTGTTCCGTGTTTCCTCCTTCGCTGAAGCTACGGAGGACAAGCCCGGCTACTGGTTACTTGTGGTGTGTTGGAATACTTCTTCGACGGATACGCCGAAGACGGCGGCGATGCGAAATGCAAGCGGCAGCGACGGCGCGTACTTGTTGGCCTCCAGCGCGATGATGGTCTGGCGCGTAACGCTAACGCGATTGGCAAGTTCCTGCTGCGTCATTTCGTCGGCGTCAAACCGCAGCCGGCGTATCCGATTAGTCAATTCACTCTTGGCCATAACAGTGTCCTTGATTGCCCAGAAAACCGCTGCAGTTCTCAGTGATATAGCGCCAATAGGGCGGCGGTCACGGCTGCAACAACCCCTGAGGCCACACCAATCCATATCACAGGTTTGATCATTCGCCACGAAATGATCTTTCGTCTCATCTGGTAGAATGTCGCAACCCAACTGCTTAGCAACACCAGCCCAAGCAGATCCCAGGCTGCCTCATCAAATAGCAAGCCACGCACAACAACAAGCAGCATTGCTCCGAATAACAGCACTATATAGCCCAGCTTGTAGCCTGCATTCTCAACCGCAACGGTGCGTTCATCACGAAGAGTCTCAGGATTGTCATTCATCATCTGTCTCCTGTTGGTTGATTCCAAGTTCTGCATCGCCACCGGCCCGGCCGTAGAGGATCAGCGTGGCAAGCGATTGTGTCAGCAAGGAGGAACAATAGGCCCCGCAGACAATCGGCCCGAGCACATAAGCTCGCATCTGGCCTTGGAGGCCCAGGACAAGTAGGGCACAGAGGAATACCAGCACAAAGAAAGTATTGGATGCGATGTTTCCATAGAGGATCGCACGCTCGGAAATTTGGGTGTCCCGCTCGTCAAAGAGAACTTCACCCGGCTGCTTCTTCTTGTGGAAGATGGCAGGGCCTAGCAAATGCAGCAGGACAACGCAAAGCAGTCCCGAGGCGCTCAGGGAACCTGGAAAGCCTGCTTTCCAAGCCACAGCCAGCCACAATACGCCTGCACCGCTGAGTAGGATAGCGAGGGCAACGACGGCTATGTTAAACCTGGCGATTTTCTGTTCACGATTCATATCCATTTCTCCCGCATCACGCTCTGCTATCAACGTGTAATCTATATCGAACGTTTAGTATTCTACACTTTACTTAATGTAATGTCTACTTTACATTTCATTTTTCGTCAGTTTTTCTTTCGGGAGGCATTGGCGGTGTCAAGTTCTTGATATAGAAGTGATTAGATGGTCAGAAGACTAGGGTAGGCTGGGGCGATAGCCCCACCTTTCTGGAACGCATCAAACGCGGCGGGCAGGCAGGCAGGTATGACCGTGTTGATTTTCACAGGATCGAGGGCTCCTGCAGGCGAACACGGCCACAAGTGGCCGTGGCACCCCTAGTAGACCCGCCGCGCGAGTTCCATCACTCGAGATCAAGGGGTGCCACTACCCTTTTGCCGCAGGCATCCCTTTGGGACCTGTCCCGGGCGTAGCCTCTGGCGAAGCGGGAAGGGTAGTGCTGATTCGGAACATAGAATGGATCTCTGTAGGCGAGCACCACCCTAAAGGGTGGTGGCACCCAGACAAAATCGAGCGGAACAAGTGCCACCCTGCACCACAGCGTGCAGCCGGAGCACCCAGGCGCATATGATGGCTTTTTTGGCCTGCTTAGGTATGTTATAGTTAGTGGCCTTGGCAGCATCCGCTGGCAATAGCTCCTGACGAGGTACCCTCTTGGCAGACAACGAATCATCAGCAGAGATCGACGCAGCCCCCCCGCCCCCTGCCGAATCGGTGAAGCCTCCCTCAAACGGGAAGTCGCCAGCCGGCGATTCAAACCCGTCTCGCCAATGGGTGCGCCTGGCGGTGCAGAGCGGCTTTATCGTATCGGTGTTGCTCGTCGGCTGGCAGTTCCACCTGTTTGTGATTTCGCTGGGCGATACCTCTGGCGCGCCTCTGGCCGACCGCCCGGAAAGCGTGGAAGCCTGGCTGCCCATCAGTTCCTTTATGAGCCTGACGCTGCTGGCAAAGAGCGGAATCGTCAACACAGTTCGCCCCGCCGGGCTGGTCATCTTCTGCCTGATACTCTTGCTGACCGTCGCCGTGCGTCGCGGTTTTTGCAGTTGGGTATGCCCAATCGGCACGCTATCGGAATACACCCACAAGGCCGGTCGGAAGGTACTCGGCCGCAATTTCACCATCAACCGCTGGATCGATTATCCGCTGAGGGCGATCAAGTATCTGCTCCTGGCGTTCTTCCTGTGGGCGATCCTGCAAATGCCAACCCGGGGTTTGTACACATTCATTCACGGCGATTACAACCGAATCGCGGACGTCAAGATGTACCTGCTGTTCGCGAATATCTCCATGCTCACCATCTGCGTGTTCGCCGCGTTGATCGTGCTCTCTGCGATATTCAAGAACTTCTGGTGCCGCTACCTCTGCCCCTACGGTGCGCTGCTGGGTGCTCTATCGCTGCTGAGTCCAATTACCGTCCGTCGCGATCCTGCCCACTGCGGCGATTGCGGCCGTTGCTCCAAAGTCTGCCCGAATTCGATTTCCGTGTCAAAGGCATCTCGCGTGAAGTCGGCTGAGTGTACAGCCTGTTACAGCTGCGTTTCTGCATGTCCCAAACCAGGCGCACTTGGCGTATCCATCGGCCGGAGCAAGCGAACGATCAGCCTGCTGGTTTACGGAGTGATTACCGTTGCAGCCTTCGTGCTTGTAACCCAGGCTGCTCGGGCAGTTGGCTACTGGCAGAGCGATACATCCGACGCCCAGTATCGTGAGCTATATCACAGGAAAGACGAGATCGGGCACATGCGCACGCCGGGTGCGATGCAGTCGGCCGCCCCGCCGAGACGAATGGACGCGGATGCTTTCAGACGGGCTCACCAACGCCATGCCGCCAAGTTGCGATTGCAGCAGGGTGGCATTGGTCAGCAACAATCAAGCGAGCGGGCAAATCGCGACATGAGGTCAACAGAGTAATGCTAAGGAACTACATCGGGAAAATGCGAGGCAGCACGACGAGTCCAGCCAGGGTGAGCTTATCGGAGATCGTCTGGTCGTGGATAGGTTCTTTCATCGGGATTACCGTTGTGGCGTATATCAATTACAACGGTATGGAGAGCACTGACCTGCTGATGATCATAGGCAGTTTCGGCGCTTCTGCGGTGCTCATCTACGGTGCTATCGGCAGTCCGCTGGCCCAGCCGCGAAACTTCGTCGGAGGACACGTTATCTCCGCAGCCATCGGTGTTACGTGCTACCAGATGTTCCATGCCAACCCATGGCTGGCTGCCGGACTGGCCGTGGCGACGGCCATCGCCGCCATGCATGCCACCAAAACCCTGCACCCGCCTGGCGGAGCTACTGCGCTGATCGCGGTAATCGGTAGCGGGAAGATTCACGCATTGGGCTATCTCTATGTGCTCATGCCCGTAGGGCTCGGCTCGATTATCATGCTTATGATCGCTCTGGTGCTGAACAACATCCCAGCAAACCGCCGCTACCCGCTGTTCTGGTATTGATCGGCGATACCTGTATCCATCGCTAGACGGTGAGCAGCACCAGCGTGCCCAGGCCGGTAAAGAGGATCGCCATCGCGATTTTGAGCAGCCCAAGGTGAGCGTGCAGAAACCCGCCCAACCGCTGCGAGCCGACGCCGCACCAGGCAACGCACAGTATCAGCACCAGCGGGATGATGAACATCACGTTATATAGCAGCAGATAGCCGATAGCTGCAGTGCGGAGTTCCGGCTGGCGGGCTACGAACACCAGCGTCGGTCCGTACACCTGCCCCGTGCACAGCGATTCCAGCAGCGAGACCACCACCCCAATGAACACCGCGCCCGCAAACAGCCAGCCGGTATGCAGGCCGACGTGAATGACCTTGTGAGAAAGCGTCTGCAGCCGTCGCGGCAAGTGGAGCGTTATCTTGTGGGCATCGTGAGAGCGAACGTAGCGGACAAAATCGACGGCGCTCCATGCCGCCAGCACGAATGCCATGCTCGCAGCTATGTAAGCCAGGCCCGTCGATACGCCGCTGGTGACGGCGAAGAACTTGATCGCCTTGAGAAAGCCCAGCCCCAGCAGAAAGTACGTCGCGAAAACCGCAAGCGTGAACCCAATGCCAACCATCGCCAGATCGTGGCGACTTTTCTTGAGCACATTCAGCAGCGAGATCAGGAACACGATCGTCGCGAACGCGCAGGGATTAATACCGTCGGCCAGACCGGCTATCACTACCGCACCGACGCTGAAGCTCTCGAAATACGCCTGAATTTCGGGGGGCAGTTTTCCGTCGTCGACGGGCGTAGGTTCGCGTTGGGCATCGGACGTTCGCCCAATCGTCGCAGGCTGGGATGCTGCTGGTTTAGACGTCGCGGGTTTGCTGGCCGGTGCGGAAGCTGGCGAAGTTGACGGCTGGGTTGAACCAAGCGGGCGGACGTTATCGGAGATCACCGTATCCAGCCGCCCTTCTATCTGCAGCGGACCGACCATCCACTCACCGACGATGAGCACCTTGGGCAGTGGGCCCTTCTTGGCACCGAACTGCTTCTCGCACGCCAGCAGGCTGGTTATACCGGCCAGCGTATCGCAGTCGAGCCGTTCGATAGCGATTCGGCCGCCCCACTTGCTCTCCATCGCATTAATGGTTTTGCTCGCACGCTTGCACTGCTTGCAGGCTTCAGAATAGAAGTACTTCACACCCAACGGCGATGGTTTGCTTACCGGCTGGCGTTTGTCTGCACAGAGTCCCGCCGTCGGCGCGAGAGAAACTATTGCGACGCTCAGCGTGGCAACTGCGAGCCGGCGGACGAGAGAAACCGAACCGCTCAGGCGCGGCGAGATGTATGGCGTTTCAGTTCTCACTGGACTTTGATGCGGGCGCGAACCACCAGGTCCCTCGAAGGGGCCTCGGAATCGTTTGTTACCAGCCAGACATGCTGCTCCATCTTGCCCGAATAACCGGCTGCGTCGAATGTCACCTCGAGCATCGTCGTTTCATTGGGGGCGAGGGTCTTCTTGCCGAGATTGGTCTCAATGCACTTGCAGGTGGCTACGACCTTCTCGATCACAAGCTGCTTGCGCCCCCGGTTTCGCAGTTCGACGTACCTGGTAATCCGGGCGTTGTGGGCGATGCTTCCCAGTTCGATGATCTGCGGATCATAAGCCAGGGAAGGCCCTTGCGTGCCAGGACGATGCACATCGGACGATTCAAGCTTGGGTTTTCCGTCGCCGTTACAGCCGCCCAGCAACGTCACAGCCAGCAGTGTGCAGAGACACATCGATAGCTTTTTCATGATTGCTCCCTGTATAAGTTGGCCCGCAAGTCATCAGCAGCCAAGGCCATGTCGCGGTAGCGAGCGCAAACAATCGTAGGCCTCAGGCGCATAAAAAACCGGATGCCGCTTCTTGCGGCAGCCGGGTAGCACCAATCGGGCGTCGTAAGTCCGTAGACGTCACCGGGCGGATAGTTACTTCCTATGTGCGTCTCAACTCAGGTGGCCTTGACGTTTGCAGCCTTCGGTCCCTTCGGACCTTCGGTGATTTCGAACTCGACGGACTGGCCTTCTTCGAGCGTCTTGAAACCGTCGCCTTCGAGGTCACTATAGTGGACGAACACGTCCGTACCGTCGTCGGCGGTAAGGAAACCAAAACCCTTCGTGCTGTTGAACCATTTTACCGTACCGCTAGTCATGGGACGGCTCCTTGATTTACTGGCAGATGCAGATTTGCGAAAGGAGTGCAGGGATGCAGCCGCGGGTGCTGCACGCGCTCGACCAGAGGGCCGGAGAATCGTGTGACAGATGTTTCATCGCCTGTAGACTCTGCAAATATTCCCGGATGCCAGTTCCGGGCCTAACCGGCGGGCGTGAGAAACGCTCCCAGTACCTTCCCGCCAGCCCTTGTTACATTCAATCATTGCGCTGGTTTTGGTGAAAATCAAGCAATACGGAGCTTGGATTACCGCATGTACTTCCGCGTCAGCGAAACGATGAACATCGCCATCAACGCAGCGTGGGTGCCCCAAAAGGAGCAGCCGTGCTTGCTACGAAGCTGTAGGCTGGGGCGCAGCCCCACCTTCACGAGACCATCTGGATAAGGATAAGGTGGGGCTGCGCCCCAGCCTACACGCTCACGTTCGCGGCTAGTTGAGTTCAATAAGTTCTGTTGAATCTGTGTAATCTGTGTAATCTGCTTGCCACGCCTGTGCCCTTGGTGCCGAAGTCCCGCAGGGACGAAGGCGGGTGGACTGATTACTGATTACTGATTACCAATCACTGCTTTGACGTTTTCGGTGGTGACGGGTTTGATGATTCCCTTGTCGGTGATAATGGCTGTGATAAGCTCAGCCGGTGTCACGTCAAACGCGGGCGAATAAGTTTTGATATTCTCAGGCGCGGTCCGCCTGCCGAACCCGTTGGTAATTTCCTCGCTGCCGCGCTGCTCGATTGGAATCTCCGCCCCGGTTGCCAGGCTCATATCGAACGTGCTGTAAGGCGCAGCAACGTAGAACGGAATGTTGTGGCGCTGGGCGAGCACGGCTACGCTGTACGTTCCGATCTTATTGGCTGCGTCGCCGTTGGATGCGATGCGATCTGCGCCGGTGATGACCATCTGCACTTTGCCCTCGGCCATCACAGCCCCGGCCATGTTGTCGGTAATCACTACCGCGTCTATCCCGGCGCGCTGCAATTCCCACGCGGTGAGCCTGCTACCCTGCAGCAAGGGGCGCGTCTCGTCGCAGTAGACAGTGAACTGATGCCCGCTAAAGTGGGCCACGTACATACCTGCCGTCGCCGTTCCTATCCCTGCCGTCGCCAGAGCGCCTGCGTTGCAGTGGGTGAGCACGGCCGAGCACTCAGTAATCAGCGGGGCTGCATACTTACCTATCTCCATACACAGGTGCTCGTCTTCGTGGTGGATGGCGATGGCTTCTTCGAGCATGACCTCGCGGATATCGTCGCAGTTGCTGCTGATGGTCCGCTGGGCGCGTCGCAGCACGCGTTGAACCGCCCAAGACAGATTGACCGCCGTCGGACGCGAGCTTTCGAGATACTCAGCCGCCGCTTCCAGTCCGATGTGAAAATCGTCACCGTCGGAAATCCACTGACCCGCTACCACCATGCCATATCCACCCGCTACCCCGATAGCCGGAGCGCCGCGGACGACCAGGCGTTTGATCGCGTCATGGACGGCTTGGGTGTCCTTGCAATCCAGATAAGTCTCTTCATTGGGCAAGAGGGTCTGATCGAGAAGTCGCAGGTATCCCCTGCGTGCATCGCCGATCCATTGGAGAACTTTCACGGGCGGCTGGATATTGAGTTGGTCGCTGGTCATTTACGAGAAACTAAACAATCTCCACTTGCATAGCAAGTTAGCGATGTTCGGGGCCTAGAATGTGATGCGGAATGGATGCCAAACCACCCGCCATTACCATTCAATATCTGTAACTCGATAATCGTGCTCATTTTGGTCGGCTATTTTACCGATATATAATTCTAGTGCAGGCTTTGGTCTCGGCAGCGTGCCGTCGACCAGCCGAAAAAGGCCAGGTAGGTTATTGCCAGGACACGGTTTCCAAGGAAGGGGCCGACAATGCTGGTGCTGTCAAGACAACGTGACGAAACAATCATGATCGGCGATGATATCGAGATAACCATCGTCGATATCCGTGGTGAGAAGGTTCGCCTGGGCATAAATGCCCCCGCGCACGTTCCGGTTCATCGCAAGGAAGTCTACGAGGCTATCAAACGCGAGAAGGCCGCCAACGGTTCGGGCAAAGTCGAATCGCTCGCAAACAAGAATAAACACCACCACAAAGAGTAACACCCGCAAACCACGCATCGTTTCGAGAAGCTACGATAATAAGAAAGCCCGCAGACTTATCCTTCATGGATAATCTGTGGGCTGTTTTTTATCGCTGCGTTCGGTTCACTGATCCGGGGTAAGTCTTTGATCAATCACCCCGCGAACCGCACATCGTTTTGAAAAGCTACGATAATAAGAAAGCCCGCAGACTTATCCTTCATGGATAATCTGTGGGCTGTTTTTTATTTATTGCTGACGCTGCGGATCAAACACTGGCCATGGCGCATTCGAGGCTCGGTAAGCCCGCAACTTCCACCAGTGCTTCGACACAGGCCCGATCGTAGCCGGCCGGTGAGCATCGCTCCAGTTCCTTCATGGCTGCATAGGCGGACATCGCACCGCGATGAGGACGATCATGCGTCATCGCGTCGTAGGCATCGGCGACGGCGACTATCCGTGCCCCGATCGGAATATCATCTCCGGCAAGGCCTTTGGGATACCCCGTTCCGTTCATTCGCTCGTGGTGATACCGGACGGCGTCCAGGACGCTCTCAAGCGAACTGAGCGGTTTGAGTATCTCGTAGCTGGCATCCGGGTGCTTCTTGACCGCGCGGAATCCATCGACGCTCATCTTGTTGCGCTGCTCGAGGATACCGGCGGGGATGGCGAGCATGCCCAAGTCGTGAAGCCGTCCGGCTGTATTGAGTTTGGAGCAGACATCCTCCGGAAGGCCCAACTCCCGGGCGATCTTCTCGCTCAGGTCAGCTACCCGCTCTGAGTGACCCTTCGTGAATTTATCGCGTGCCTCGACAAACCGCACGATCCGCCAGAGCACTTGGATATAGTGCTCTTCGGCTTGGCTGGCCGCCTCGGCGGTGGATTGCGACTCGGTCGTGATATGACTGGTCGTGAGATAAACCTGTAGCAGCATCAATCCGCCTATGGCGAAGATGCCGGCAGCCGATACCACAGTCACCGCCTCCCAACCGACGAAAGACATCGCCAGCACAGCAACGGCCATCGCCACTACCGCCAGCACGATCGGACGCAGTGCAGTCCATATATCTAGAGATATTCCGGCACTTTTCAGGGTCAAACTCCTAGTCTACGAATGGTGAACTAATTACAGCCTCCATCGGGACAATAGGATACAGCCGCCAGCAGAGGCGCGGATTTCCCGCCCTTTTCTTGAAATTCCGGGGAAAACGCGATATCGATACGGCCTAATATCGACCGTAAGTTCTTGCAGTTTCGATCATTGCGTACAGATTTTCATCTGGGGTGTCCCGACCGCACTGATCGCCCGTCGAGAGTATGAATCGCCCGCCCGCCGCAGCGTCGTCGATGGCCTTCTTGCTGGCGGCGATAACGTCCTCCACGGAGCCCCGCAGCATCACGTCGGTGGTGTGCAGATTGCCCTTGAGAACGATCTTGTCGCCGTAGAGCTTCTTGATCTCGGCGAGGATGCAATCGCCCATGGGCGGAATCTCCAGCGGATCGATGACCGTCAGGTCCGTCTCCTCGGCGAAAATCTTGACCAGCGCAGCGGCCGGCCCGCACGAATGAACATGCGTGGGAATGCCCGCAGCCGTTGCAAGCTCGATCCCCCGCTTGACCGCGGGGAACCCAAGCTGACGGAACACATCCACGGTCTGCAGAATCAGCGTTCCCGACCCGCCCACGCAGAGGAAGTCAGGCAGAACATCCATCGCCATGATCTGTGCAAATCGCTTCTCGACCGCGTCGACCCGATCGGCTGCCAATTTATCGTGCGTATCTGGATTGTCGAAGTATTCGTAAAGATGCTCTTC
>SDBT01005624.1_pt1 | contig 20980 bp, 21 predicted proteins | sample 2277101 | NCBI WGS metagenome assembly SDBT01 (sample SAMN10404973, study PRJNA504765) | marine sediment metagenome | isolation source: marine sediment core GS10_PC15, 103 cmbsf | place: Arctic Ocean: Southern Knipovich Ridge | collected 2010
GGATCGTGGAGCGAGGGACAGCAGAAGCGATGTGCAAATGTAAGAACTAATAATGGGGTGTACCTTTTAATACATGGTGTGCCAGAACTAGTGACAATGTTCCTACCGCTGTTACAGAAACGGAAGGATATAAGAGACTTGCTATGAAGAAATATCGTGTAATAATGTATAAGGCCAAGTGGTTCGATGGCAGCTTGGTAGATAATGTAATTGATACATGGACCATGCTGGTTAATCTTCCATACGTAATATGGAGAGAGAAGTTCAGCCTTAAAGAAGTGAAGCGGTTCATCAAGTGGTGCTACTCTCACGTTGAGATATGGGTTCCACACTACAATAGCCCCACTGAACCTCGTGCTATTGACTGGTGGAATGGAAACTGCTATACGTCAACCATGCGAGACGACGAGGACGGGGCTACTTTTCGCTCTGTGCGTGAAGTTATCTTGGACAAGTCACGCTGGGATTATGTAGAGCTTGAAGCTAGCACACACGAAGAGTTCCGAAGAGCTACGGACTGGGCAGCTCAAGAAGTAGCTACGAACACTGGCTATTCTAAGGAGGACATCAAAGCATTTGTCCCTATCGCCCGGCACTTTGTTAAGAAGAACAAACGTAACATCTGCTCGGGGTTCGTAGATAAATTTATGGTGAGGTGCAGTAACTTCAGCAAGCATAGATTGATGTCGCCACGCAGACAAGCGTATATAATATTTAAAGAACTTGGTAAAGAGTTCAGATCGGTAGAGTAAATATGGCAAACAAGAGGACTTGGAAACTTTCCGCATCATTTATAGCGGCATTCAAAGCTTGTGCCTTCCGTTGCTACGCTCAATACATCTTAGGCATCAGGCCCATTGTGGAAGCTGACATGCTCCGTATGGGGACGAACTGGCACTGGGTACTAGAAGTGGCTGACATGGATACAACGCAGCCATGCCCCTCGTGCTCGCTGGGTGGGCCTGATCCGAGCTGTGGTCTTTGCAAGGGTACGATGAAGATCATCCAAGACCCTGTGGAACGTGTTGCATCTGTTCTGAATGCTGCCTATTCGGATAAGCCAGCTAGTAAATCGTTTGAAGACTGGGCGGTTGAAAAAGAGAAAATCTGGATTGCTCATAACGGATATAAACATTACTGGAAAGATGCTGATAGCGAAGTTATAGCCGAAGAGGTTCCCTTCGAGCTGCCACTGTACGGGCCAAGCGGGAGAGCATTGCCGGGCGTGGTAGTTGTTGGTAAGATCGACAAGCTACGAAGACATCGTGATTCGGGTATCATCTTTGTTGACGAGCATAAGTCTACCAGCCAACCGATTGATAGTGACTCAATGTACTGGGCTAAACTTAACCTTGACACGCAAACTTTACTTTATCCTTATGCTTGCCGGGAACTTCAGAAGGTTGGGGCACTGGAAGTATTCGGGATCAAAGCTACTGATCCGCTGATCTGCGAAGTCAGGTATGATGTGTGGAAGAAACCCGCCATCAAAGCTAAGATGCTGACACAGGGCGAGAGCAAAAAGTTTGTTGCCACTGGTGAGTACATGACTGACAAATTTGAAGTTGGGCTGCATGGTGACCCCGGTTTCGTAGACTGTTGTGTCAATGACATAATGACAGAGGTTAAGGAAGGTGCTAAAGAAGGTACGTTCCAGATCAGGGAAACAGCAGAGATGTACGGTGCTAGATTATTCCAAGACATCTGTGCTAATCCGGGTAATCATTATGCGAGGCGTGTTATAGCTCGCACCGATGATGAACTTGCACGATTCGAGCAAGAGTTAATTAACATTTATAGAACAGTTCAATTCTTGAACAAGGAAAATAGGTGGTGGCATAATGAAGCACAATGCGAAGCGACTTTTAAATGTCCTTATATTAGTAGCTGTTATAACGGTGTCGAGCTTGACCCTAGCAATCCCCCTGAAGGATTCAAGTGCATCTACAAACGTAAAGACGGAGACGCAAATGAGACTGCTTAAAAATATCAAAGCTTTTACTGCTGACCTTAAAGATAGCAGCATAGACAAGGATCAGGAGATTGAACGGCTCAAGGGCCAGTTATTCAATCTGAAGGCTATCAATGAAATTCAGACTAATCGTTTAACTGAACTATCAGTGGAGGTTGATGCCGCTAAGAAGCTCGTTGGCCAGGTGCGGATAGTTCTATTCGATGTGGTCAGCATGTATAATAAATTGGAGGTGGCTAATGACAGCGAGAGAACGGATTAAACATGAGTTTTTGCTGCTAATGCCCAAGCTCGGTGAGAATGATGCACAGTTCTTTCACTGTGATATGTGCCCAGACCCTATGCCAGAAGTGTATAACCTTACGCTTGACGCATTGTTCTGGGTGGGCCTCACCAGTGAAGACATTGCAGAAAGTTCTGGCAAGCCAAGAGAGTTTGTCGCTGAACAGTACTTGGACTTGTGCAAAGCTGCTAAGTTTAAAATGGAAACGCTAATCGAATTATTAGAAGTGGAGGTGCACGATGCGAAAGCCAAGAATATCTAAGAGCGTACCACCGGGTAGTAAAGCTGCCCCGGCTGCTCCGGCTTCACCACCCAAGCAGTTTACAAAAAGTTTAGGCGGTGGGAATCATGGTAAGAAGTTTCTTATATATGCAGGGTCAGGGATGGGCAAGTCTAGCCTATCTATACTTGCACCAGAACCAATCATTCTCCCATTGGATGATGGCACTAGTGACCTTCGTGATCCTTACACTGGTGAAAAGATCATGCAGGTCAATGGCATAACTACCTTTGACGAAACCAGACAGGTCATTCATCAGCATAATTTGTTTGACGACCATGAAACTGTTATCATTGATACGGTTACTAAGCTGGAAGACATGTCCCATGACTATATGTTCGCTACGATCCCACATGAAAAGGGATCAACTGTTAAGAGCATTGAAGGTTACGGTTATGGTAAGGGCTACCGCCACTTGTACGACACCATGAAATTGTTCTTGCAGGACGTTGATGCTTTGATTCGATCAGGAAAGAATGTAATCCTGATTGCTCAATGTACGAGCCGCATGATTCCTAATGCAGCGGGTGAAGATTACCTGTGCTACTGCCCAAGATTATATCCGGGCAGCAAAGGTACACCTTCAGTTGAAGAGCTGTACCGTGAATGGGCTGACCATGTTCTGTTTATTGATTATACATCTACGATTGTCAAGGACAAAAAAGCCAGCGGTAATACGACCAGATGTATCTTTACGCAAGGCGAGCTTCACTTTAGGGCGAAGTCACGTGTGCTTACTAATGGAGAGTCGTTACCACCAGTGGTTACATTTAACGATGTAGCTGATGATTCTATTTTCCAGTACATTTTCCCTGAAGGAGATGCCGATGCAGATAATAAATCTGCTGTGCCCAACATACCGCCGGAGTAGTCGTAAGATCGGACGCAATGAACCGTGTCCCTGTGGCCGGAAGAAGTGGGTGACAGTGCCAGTGAAAGAAGAATACTTTACCGCTGATGGTAAACAAATCCCAGTTATGGATGAAGTTGAAGTGGCAATCAAGTTCAAGCACTGTCATGGTGACAGGGGCAACATGGAGAAAGCCAATAAGATTCAGAATTATCTTAGGCAGCATTTTACCAGCATACTTAACAAGCCTCGCAAAACAAGTAAGCTGTCTGCGTTGGCTACAAAATTTAAATCTTTGTTTAAGAATGGGAGCAAGTAATGAAAGCATTGGGTAATTTTAGAGGAACCATCGTTGACGCTGGTGTTAGCGTCACCAGTGGTGGATTTCCGCAACTCGTAGCGAAGGTACATGCAGATCAGATGTTCGATGAGGAAGCAAAAGAATGGGTTGACTGGGATCAATTCGACTGGAGTCCAGCTGAACTTCTGGATCGAGCAATCGTCAGTTACAATGTTCTGTTCGGTAAGAAGGGTTGTACTCTTAGCGGCGATCAGGTTAAGAAGATCACTGGCTGGGAGGGTGACTCGTTCTCTACACTCGCTGTGATGGACCTTGTAGGCACAAAGATTCAGTGGCGTAATGAAGAGAATACTTATAATGATAAGACCAGCGTTCAGGTTTCGTGGATTGATCTCTATGATGCTGAACCCGGTGGCACTGTTCGTAAGCTCGACGACCAAGGCATCAAAGACCTTGACGCTAAGTTCGCCGAGTTCCTTGATAATGCTGCTAAGCCTGTATCAGCTCCGGCTGCTACTGGTGGTCGCAAACGTACTACCAAGAAACCTGTTGAAGAGTCTAAAGAAAAAGGGCCTAATGACGTGCCCGTAGAAGAGCCAAAGGCAAAACCCAAAGGTAGAGCTGGTCGCCCGACTAAAGCTGATAAAGCCGCTGCTGCTAAAGCTGCTGAAGCCACTGCGAGCGAGCCACCTGAAGCACCTGTAACAGCTGCATCGGAACCGCCTGAAGTTGCTGTTGAAACAGATGTGCTTGACACCGGCGGACCATGTACTAAGAAAGAAGCATGGGCTGATGTTAATGAGCTGAAGTCAGAGAGTGTGACTGCTACTGATCTTGCGGCTGAATGGCTGAAACAGATCGACCTCGTCGCACCCGGTAAGGAACATAAAGACCTTACCGAAGAAGAGTGGGGGACAGTTCGAGCCGCAGTGCTTGATGCTACTGCTACATTTTAATGAAGGGTAACTAATAGTGAAGACTAACAAGCAACAATTAGAGCAATTGCATGATCTATGCCGAGAAAATATATTTGACAAGGCCATCGTTCAGCCGTTAGCTGAAGAGTTGGGTGTTAGTATAGATTCGCTATTGAGGTTAGGTATCGGTTGTCGTCCCGGTGACGGCGACCGTACCTACACCTTCCCTGTTCATTCTGGCAAAGGCCAGCTCGTAGGAATTAACCGGAGATTTATCAATGGATCAAAATGTTTTGTCACAGGTTCAAAGCATGGCCTCTACTATGACCCTGAAGCTAACACCACTACAGCAAATGATTATGGATCATATAAAGGAAGCTTCATCAGAATCGCTGACGCAGGAGTTACATGCCCGATATGCGGACGTGATGACTGGTGCATGGTGGCGGAAGATAACCCGCATGACCCTGCCGCTGTCATCTGTGGACCAACGGAAGAAGGTTCAGTTAAGTACATTGAAAACTGTGGATATTTACATATCATCAAGGAGTCAGGTGGTTATTCCAAGACTGCCGGGGCCAGCGGAACAGAAGAAGAAGCAGGTGCAATTGTCTTACTCACAGAGGGCCTTACTGACACAGCAACGGGTTTTGATCTCGGCTTCGAGACAATCGGAAGAACAACTGCGTTATGTGGGGTTAAAGAGATACCTGCCGTACTACGGGGTCGCAAGGTAAGGGCAATAGTGATCGGTGATAATGATACTGATCCTAAAGCAAAAGAAGTAGGACAGCGTGGTATGAAACGTGTAGCTGAAGCAGCTATAAGAGTATGCACCAGCGTCATTATGGTTTTGCCTCCACCTGAATACAAAGATTTTCGTGAATGGATAACCACTGCAAAGATAACTAAGGATCAGTTCATGCAATGGGTAGCTGCTCATGGTATGGTTGAAGAGGGTGCGGATACACTGTCAAGTGACATAGCTTTTGACATAGCTAGTGCGTGGCTCAAGCAGAATCACTTTGAAGACGGTCTGCCTACACTGCGAGTTTCTCAAGGGCAGTGGATGGAGTACGTTGAAAATCATTACAAGCTAATCAACATAGATGCTGTGCGTAGTGAGCTTTATCGTCATCTTGCAGGAAAGAACTGCATCGTTAATGAAGCAGTAGTACCATACAAAACCACGAGGGCAAAGGTCACTGACATAACTGATGCTCTTACCGGGCTGTGCCTTACAGATGATGAAGCTCCATGCTGGCTAGAGGATCGTGGATTTCCACCAGTCACGGAGATCATACCGTTTAAAAATGGAATACTTGATATTAAAAAGTATCTCGCTGGGGAAGTAGTGCTCTATGATCCTACGCCAGCGTTACTTAGTAATCATATTTTACCTTATAATTTTGATGAAGACGCTGACTCTCTGCTGTGGCGTAGTTACGTCAATGAGATTTTTAACAACGATACCATGAGTGTTGATCTGCTCGCCCAGTGGTTCGGGTATAATTGCATACCTGATATGAGCCACGAAAAGATGATGCTATTCACCGGACGACCACGATCAGGCAAAGGTACTGTGATAACAGCTTTGACGAGTATGCTAGGTAGGGAACAGTGCGTGAGTACAAGTTTCCAAAACCTATGCTCAGAGTTTGGATACCAACCGTTAGTAGGTAAACTGTCTGCGATCCTTGGCGATGCAAGAGTCCCTAAGCATTCACAGTCACATAAAGCCTTAGAGAAATTGCTGCAAATAATTGGCGGCGATCCGGTGGGTATCAGGCGTATGCACCGTGGAGAATTAGGTAGTACATATCTGACCTGTAGATTTACAGCTGCTATGAACGAACTACCTGATATACCTGACAGTGCAAATGCGTTAGGTCCGAGAATGAATATCCTTGAGTTCCCAAATTCCTACGTGGGCAAAGAGAACCGAGGACTAAAAGCACAACTAGCGAACGAGGCTAGTGGTGGTAAGCTAATCAAGTTCGCTCTTGATGGGTTACGTTTGCTGCACCAGTGCGGATCATTCCTTGAACCAGAAAATTCTAAACGACAGCATAGACAGATGGTAGAACTCGTGCAGCCTATGTCCGCTTTCTTAGCCGACTGCTGTGAGCTGATGCCGCCCGGTGACAGTGAAGAAGACTACCATGTTAGTAAGCAGGAGATGTATGACGTATGGGTGAACTGGTGCGACGAGGCCAGAGTTGATCCCGGTAAGGTAACTGTATTCGGTAGACAGGTTACGCAAGCGTGTCCTTCTGTTGGAACTAAACAGATTATGATAAAGGATCGAAGGTATCGCATGTACCGTGGAATAAGAATAGCTGCGTGGGCCAAGCAAGCATATTTAGGGAGATAACATAATGATGACAGGGAATGAAGAAATATATAAGCGGGCTGGGCGTGAGACTACTGCCTTGATAAACAGATGCAGGGTAGCCGTGGGCAAGCTGCCGCACCCTGTAACTTGGTCAATCCATAAGGAGCTATGGCTAAGAAGAATTATGCGTCACTGGTGTTGGAGGAAGCATGGCTAAGCAAATTATTAGTAGAGAAGAATTGTTATCGTTCGTTGTTAAAAGAATCGTATATGTTTATATTAAGCGAGCGATAAATGATGGACCAGTAGAAAACCTTGGTGGCTTCTGCCCGGTGGACCCGGACTGTGCCCTCAAGGGCTGGATCATAAAAGTAATTACTCGAACGAAGAGAGTAGTTCACGTGGGGATATACGCAGACTGGAAGAACCTTTGCTATACCCTGAAGTTAATTGAAGAAGTTTGCTGGAAAGATTGGATAGGTGATCAGTTCCTTGATAAGAAACTTTATGCAGGGGACAACCCGGACCAGTACACTGTACTAAAGGAACAGGAGAAAACTAATGAACAGCAAACCGAAGACGACTGATTATATAAAGATGCAAGCGTGCTGCGATTATATTTATAAGCTGACTAACATTAAGCGTAAGCCTAATACGATTCTTTCGTGGAGCAGATCAGGATTAGTTGGCCAGCATGGTAGGAGGGTCAAATTGCGGACCGTAGTGCGTATCAAGCATAGGTACACTACGTATAAATGGCTGGATAAATTTTTGGGTGAGGTGGGCTAATGGAACTTGAGCTTATGGGCATGATAATTACAGAGCTTACGATTAGTCTCAAGTACCATGATGGGTCAGCCTGTTGGTACTCGCTACGCAAAGAAGGGTGTGACGTAGTGTGGTGCAACGGTGGTAATTGCAAGATGATAAAAGCTGACCAGATCGAGGAGCTAATTAGAGTCGCTGAATTAACAGAGCAGCTCATGGACGAGACGGAAATAAAAAAAGGGCCACCACCCCAGCATAGAATTTTCTGGGATGATTGCCCTAAAGTTCCTGATGATCTTTCGCAGCTGTTAAATAATAAGACTGGCGATTAGCGTAGCGACACCGGCGTACAACACCAGTCGAATTTTAAAGTGCTCACTAAGATGGCCATCGAGCTTGCGGGTTATCTCGTCAAGCTTAGTGTCTATCTTGGTGAGTAATGTCTTCTCTTTAGCATTCATAATTAGTGCCTTTTCTTCGATACTCTATTAGGCGAAGCAGGAGGCCCACCAGTCCATTTTAGCCCCTGCCCGACTCATTGTTCGGACAAGGCTACGTTTGGACAAGCACGATACCTCCTGCTAAGCGTTTTTATTAGTATTTCACTTTTACTTTGTTATCCTTCTTCTTACTGGGCTTGATAGCGTATTTGCTATAAACAAGTCTCCGCCAGTCTTCTGTTTCACCAGTAACCAAGTCCCATGTTCCCTCCGCAGTTTGAATTAACTGAAGCGGAACCTTACCTGTCACTGCACCAGTAGTGCGGGCCACTGATGATACGATCTTCTTAGTATCACCCTGCTTGATAGCATTGACAAGGCCACCAACTTCTTTAAATGGTGTCTCTGCAATGTTACCGCTTCGACCCCACGCACCAGTAGCAACATTAAGCACGAGACTACCGATGAATACAAATGGTGACAACAGATAAGAGGCCATGTCCTTAGCAATTTCTCCGGGTGAAGCAGTGAACCTACCACGTGAGATCACACCCAGTACATAGGCTGGTAATATTTGTGACATCATTAGTCGATAGCCAGCTTGTGCAAGATTGATCTTCTTAGACTTAGCTTCACCAAGAATGTTATACCATAAAAAGTTACCGTTCTGGTTCACCTGATTCTGAAAGATCGTCAAGGCTTTGGCAAGCTCGCCGCCCCGGAAGTAAGTAGGCAGGTCAACAGCACTACCCATAGGCTGCGTATCCTGAATAACTCCATCAGCAAATTGTATTGACTCTTTTTCATTCATGCCCTGACCCTGCGACAGCTGATACGCTGACCACCAGATATTAGTGGTAGCGAACTTATCAACTTCTGTCGTCATCCGCATAGCAATCGGTGAAAGTTTCTTACCCTTATAAAATTTCTGAAGCTGCTTCTTATCATACGTAGCACGCAAGTCACGATCCCAGTCACGGTTCTTTAGCATCTCTGATTTACCAATAGCAGCTGCTCGCATCTCGGCGAACCCACCGGGCTTAGTTGCCCTAGCCATATTAGCCATCACCAGCGGAATCATCTTAGGGTCAATGGCCATACCATTTGCTATTGATCCAGCCTGTTTAAGCATCGTAGTTATTTTAAAGCCAAGAACGTAATTAACACTGTTGGCTCTAAGCCATCTAATCATAGGTGAAAAAGCACTTGAGTCATAAGCTGCTTTGCCCCGGACAGAATCTTGTAGCCACTGTTGGAAAACTTTTGCACCGTGGCCGTACGTTACATTGTTCAAGTTGTTTTTAAATCCCCTGTGGTTCAGCATCGAGCCTACCTTGTGGGCAACCGGGGCCATAGCTTTAAACCGCTCAACTGAACGAGTAGCACGAGCATGGATCACAAAGATGTCCAATTCGATTTCTTGCTTCGCACCTTTTTTCCTTTTCTTCGCACGATCTGCACCGGGCGTTACCTTCTCGCCTGTTACATGTTGTGTTAGCCCCTCTAAAAAGTCGGGTGCTTCTACTTCACCCCGGTCAGTTATGAAGGCAGTAATATAATTGTCCTCTTTGACCAGTCCTTTAATACCCACGGCCTTAGCCACTGCTTCAAACTGTGGCCACTGTTGCTCGAAGTAAGTTGTGATCTGTTCAGCTACAAATTTTTCCTCCTCGTTAGCTTCTACTGACGCAATGATCTTGGCAATAGTATCTTCATCGAGCATCGAAGTTAAATGGCTCATTGTCTTTTCATTTTTTGATAAGGCATAAACTCCTATACGTTCTGACGTAGCCAGCTTGTCATCAATGCCGATGTCGATAACTTCAGTCATCATCTGGGCAGCACTGATGCCCTCTTCTGCAAGAGCAGCCCTAGTTTCTTCCATGACATAAGTGAAGTTACCTACGGCTTTAACATCGGCTCGTTTAACAGGGTCAAAAATGTGCTTCGTGAATGGTCCACTGTCATCGTAGTTATCTAAAGCACGAGCCAGCCTTCGTATTCTTGTTTGGTTCTGGAAATAGTACGATACATTGGCCTTCAGCTTTTGCATCTGTATGCCAAGACCAGAGAACATTCTACGATCACGAGATGACAACGCTGGCTTTTGCTTACGCTCACGCATTTTAGCCATCATTTCACCTACAGGTGTAACGTCCATACCCTCTACATTCAAACCTAAGTCTTTAGCTTCCTTCTCAAGAGCCATCATTACTAACTCACGTTGAGCCGGGGCCATACTTTTCATAGACTCTTTACCAGTCAGTTTCATGTTTAAAGCCCGGCGTTTAACAATGTCATAGCCAATAAGATCAGCCAAATTGTGTGAGCGATCCATGATCTGTTTCTTCGACAAGCGTTTGCCCTCGATGGGTTGCTCATCACGATCAAGTAGAGCTTTAGCATTAGTTCTATTCTTAGCCAAGAACTGTAGCTCCTGCTCTTCGGCATGTGAGGTATCTTTCTTTTCACTAAGATGTCTAAATCGAATTTCAGCTTCGTCAAGTTTCTGCTGGACCTTATCCATCGAAGTACCACGCTCAACAGCGACAGCAAGTTTATCAACATCAGGATTTATCTGGACTGACGGTTTAATAATCTTGGCTGCGTCAGTACCCGATTCAGGTTTCTTCAATGAGATCGTTTCGCCGGTCTCAAGATTAAACACAGAAAGTTCATTGTGTTCTTCGCCAAGTTTAATAGCTTCTTCTTCTGTCTGTGCTACCTCTACAACTTCGATATAAGTCTTGCCTTCAGCTTCGTCGAACCATGTACCCACCTGACGGTTAGGCAGGGCCAATGCTTCAGCATGATCCTGCTCAAACTGCTGAATAATTTCCGGGGTGATCTCTTTGGTGTCAAGAATTTCTTCTTCACCAATACCAACTGGGAAACCTTCATTGATAACACGACCAGTACGTTGATTGATCGTTGACCCGCCACTAACATTATGCTTAGCGGATATAGATTCAGCGACCACCATTTTGTGAGCGACAGGAACCGGGATACCCTCACTGATTTTTTCAGCCATTGAGAGTGACTGCTCACTATTATAGCCGGCCTTCTCAAAACTCTTAACCAGCTTTGGTCCCTTCCACCCTGTATGAATGTCAACTGCTGCACCGGGTATCGGAAGTAACGCCATAGACACAGCGGATTCTTTAGCAGTTCCCCAGAGTCTTGCAGCACGCTCTCTTAGATCAGCAGCAGTAATCGTGACACCTTCTTTATTAAAGTACTCGGCTAAGTCTTCAGCGATAATAATGATACTCTCTTGAGCGACTTCTTCAGCTACTTCAGACGTTAGCGTAGTGCCATACTTCTTAGCAGCTTTACCTAAAACTTTAGCTATAGTAGCACTGATAACTTTATTAGCACCCTGCCGGACACCGGGGATCAGATGATCTAGCTGTAACTGTTCGATCAAAGCATAAGGGATAGCGGCAAGACCAGCAATCATTTCAGACGATTGAGAATCAACATCGTTCATTCGCATGTTCATCATCATTGATCCCGCACCCTGCTTATACCACGCAAGGGTAGAGCCTAGCTTAAAGCCGACCAAAGCTCCGCCGGGTACTGTGATAATCTCTTCAGGCACAAGAGCCTGTGGGCCGAGCTGTCCGCCGACAAGTGCTAATGTAGCACCCGCTGTTATAGCCACCACTGACTGCTTTGCACCTTCAATGATACCGGGTAGGATACTCGCTGCACCGTAAACCATCCGGCTTGCAAGGTTAGCATCAGGAGCGATAGGATCAAGTTGATCTACAGCCTGTGCTCGTTTGTAATCCGCAAAAATCTTATCAGCACCAGTGCGATCACCTTTAAGAACTGCATCGTAATAATTCTGATCCGCTTTGAAGCTGTCACCACCACGCTTAAAAGATTCCTTGATGTTAGCGAAGTGCCCTCTGCTATTACGAGTGGCCCCAGAGTTGATCCATTCGTTAGCTTGGCCACTTGAAATAAATGTTTTTCTAGTTATAGCCTGTACAGTTGTGCTAGTAGGTGAAGCGTCTCTGACTGTGCTAAGGTACTTATCGTAAGCAAGATTGTTCATCTCTTCAGTATGGCCAGTCTGCGGCGGAGCAATTTTATCTTCTACAGCTTTTGCCTTCCAAGCCTCGTATCCACTCTCTGCGGGTTGGGCTTCAATCCCTGCTTTCCATTCTTCATAGCTCATAATTTATTTCCAATAGCCTAATTTTATACCCTGCTTATAAGCAGCCTCGCTACCAGTTGATCTTAACTGTTCTTCAGTAGGGTCTACTTGCTTCACTGGCTGCTTAGCCATTACTTTACGTATTGAAGTTCCAATCGGAGTAGAGACTGCACGAGCTGGGGGACGCACTAAACGTTTGCTCATCTCTTTGCCAATCTTACCTTGTGCTCGCATAGCTCTAACTTCTGCAATTGGTTTCTTATTGTCACCGAACCAATTTTTAAGTGTCTTATCACTACGCATTAAACTATCCCATCGCTGGTCAAGCTGACGCTGGTGCTGCGGGTCAAGTTGATCGTAGCCTACCTGCACTTGCCAAGAAGAATATTGTTCGAGCATACTCTCTACAGTTTTCTTAGGCTTACCCCATTCGAGCCCACGCTTTTCTTCAAAGCCTTGCATAAACTCACTCATCAAAGTAGTAGAGGATCGGACACCAGCGGATGACATCGGTGCTGCTGCTCTCTGTGTGGTCTGCTTAGGATACGTAGCAGCGAATGCTTCAGGTTCCATGACCATTTTAAATGCAGCTTCTTCACCTAAGCGAGCGTCCATCTTACCTTGGGCTACCATAGTTTGAATCCGATTGATAGACTTCGCACTTCGTTCAGAAGAATACTTTCGTTGCAGCCATGCGTTTTTATACTTGGCTCGCAGTGCTGCACTCTTGCTAGTGAACCGCTCATCAGACATAAACTGTTGCTCTAGTGCCAGTGCCTCATTGGTAAATTGCAGCTGTAAGGAGCTGGCAAAAGATTGGTCCTGCTCTTGAAGCATTTGAATTGACGGATTAACCTGCTGTTGCTGCGGCTGCTGCCCCTGATTGGGGAGTTGTGCAATATCGAAACCGGGCATAGCATTTCTCCTATGATAATGTTAAGGGCACAATTTCTGTAGCCCATACTTTAATGGATACATCTTCGACATACGCTGGGCTGTTAGAATAATGAAGGTCAACCCATGTTCCGTCCTTCGTACCATCTATTGACTTATTTATTAACCCACGCCGCAACCGCCAGTACCTATTGGCTATTGCAGTTTCCCCATCTGATCCTACGTTCAAGCTCGCTTCTCTTACGATGTCGCACTTGCTACCTGTCACTACAACAGAGTAAAGATATGCGTCAAACTGTGCAGCTACATTAGTCGTCAAGATGTTAGCGTCGAAAGTGTCCAGTATAATATCAGCAGTATCGTCGAACTGTTCAAACGAGATGTGATATACATCGACATCAGTTAAGGTTAGATCAGTAGTTGAAAGTGTGACAGTCCCAGTAAACCACTTGGATGAAATGTAAGCTCCTGCTAAAGCGTGCCTGTCATTATTGTTCGTGTCTGTATCTGAAGTGTCAGTGGTCAGAGCGTCAACGGTAATAACATCAGTATCGTCAGTGGTAGTCGCGCCCGTATCCCTGTCAACGGAAGTTCCAGTGATTGTTATTTCACCGTCAAAGTCACTTCCTGCGTTTACTACTATTACTAATTTACCAGTTCCTTTTTCTACTACAAGATCAACTGGAACTGAATTTAAAGGTTGTGCAGTTGCAATCGGTATGAATGCTCCATCGAGAGAAGTTTCACTACCCCTGTTAGGCTCTGCATCGTACATAGAAAATGATACTTGCGTGTGCGATGTCGGGGTTTTAAATGTCAAGTTTCCGGAGCCATCAGTTTTAATAATATCATTGTCAGCTCCATCGACAGCGGGTAGCGTCCATATCTGATTAGCAGCAAGATCAGGAGCTTTGAACCCTACGTAATGCGAGTCATCAGCATCATAGTATCTAGTCTCCTTGCCAGTTTTAATCAGCAAGTTACCACCGTTTAGTGTCATGCCAACAAACGTAGGAGACGCACCAGTATGAATATTCTGCGGTGTTGACAATGTTATAGTACCATCACCATCGTTAGCCACGTTGACCTGATTAGTAGTGCCAGCGATCCAAGCTGCCAAGTCTGCCACTGACGCAAGGACTTTATTAGTGTCAGTAAAGGTTAGCCGAGTAGGTGTTAAATTGTTAAACATTACACTACCGAATGAGGGTACAGCGTCCGCCCCGAATGCTGCGAAAGCTAACTTCCGCAACACCCGGTTAAGATTCACCCAGTCGTCCTTTTGAACTTTCGGAATTAAAGCTGGTGAACCCATAATATATCTCCTTATGCTTTGTGCGAGCCGTCTGAATAAAACCTTTGGCCCATGCCACCCCGTTGATATGCCTTGCCAGCCCGTTCGTCCCAGAGTGGGTACTTAGCAGAAGTCGAACCCGCACCCATCATTGCTGGGTCCATCCCCAGTGCGCCGCCGCTCATTAGGCCCATCATTGCTGGGTCCATCCCCAGTGCGTCGCCGCTCATTAGGCCCATCATTGCTGGGTCCATCCCCAGTGCGTCGCCGCTCATTAGGCCCATCATTGCTGGGTCCATCCCCAGTGCGTCGCCACTCCATCCGCCAGTATATTCAGAAGAAGTTACACTGGCAGTACCACCGCCACCTCCGCCCGGTGTACCACCACCAGCACCGTAGTTAATGCCAAGGTCAAGACTACCAGAGCCGCCCACATGCTGCATGAAGCCGCTACCGCTGCTACTGCCGCTGCCGCCGCCGCCTGATCCGCCACCTGATCCGGCTTTACTGTCCGAGCCTATTCGTGCAGCAGCCTTCCTCTCCAAGCGTGCTGCCTCTGCTGCCTGACTTGCTTGGTAAAACTGCATACCAAGCTGATCCCCGGCGATATTTTCACGTGACCCACGTTCCGCATCAGCTAATTTTTCTCGCAAAGAACGCTCTTCGTCGGCCTGAAGGAATCCAGCTTTAGCAATTAAGCCCTGCATCTCTGAACCAGATCGTAGTCTTTCAGTTTCGGTCCTGTAAGGTGCAGCGACCTCTTGCTCAAATGCCGCTGGAATAGACGAAGCGATAGTTGTTCCAGAGAGTCCACGGCTCACTAGACCTGCTTTAGCACCTGCTGTGTATTTACGTTCCGTACCCTTTAGTTGAGACGCACGCTGCGTGGAGAAGTCGCCGCCAACTTTATATGTTTCCAGAACTTTGCCAAGAGCCGTCATAGTTGCATCATCAGCCATTATCTTAATCTCCCCGCTTTCGCAATTTCAACTAACGCCTGTTCCATTGCCCATGTTTGGGCGAGCGTTATATTTTTAACTTTAATTCCGCAGTACACACCACGGATTTTTCTTTTAAACGTTTTACGACTTCTGCCTGATCCCGTTTCAGAACCAGCCGCAGCAATAGGTGTCCCGGCAGCCATCCTCTTAACTACTTCTTGGGCTGACTTACCTGTATAAAATTCATACGATGCCCCATCAGATTCAGGGGCACTACCACCACCGCCAAGGATTAAATCAAACCCGGTGATCTTGCCTTCATTTACTGCTGATGCTGATAGAAGAAAAGGACCAAATGTAACGTAGCTTGAGATAGCTGCTGTGCCAGCAGTGGTGTCATCATCTTTAGCAGCCTCATCGTGGTATCTAATATAGCCATCGTTGCAGCCGTACATAACCTGTTTGAAGCCAGAGTCAAAGGCATTATATTGAACAGCACTATATACTCCGCAGGCATCAGGATACGATTCAGGGAAGAAGCCATCAGTTCTAAAGTCATACCAGTAGCAAGAATTAGAGCCATCAGATAATTTAGTCACAGTAGTAAGGATACCAGCTCTTCGCTTGTCGTAAGCCATAGTGATGCGATGCGTAGTAGGGTCGGCGGCTTCATCATCAATTAGTTTAGGCAGCCTAATTTCAGACAGGCATATAGGAGCACCGCCCGGCAATGATACTTTGTAAATTCCGTTAAGTCCCCAGAAGTAAAGCACATCGTCTTCTCCCCAGCACCAGCTATTAGCTCCAAAGATACCAGTTGTCAAATCCAACTCGTCAAGTGAGCCACCACTCGTAGGATCACCAGTCAAGTACCACATAGAGTCAACGCAGCCAAAGATCAGGAAATCATCTTTGTAAGGTATCAACGCTGTAACAACGTCACCGACTTCACCTGCATCTGTATTGTTGCCGGCTACAGCAGATTGAGCGTCATTGACTCCGTACAGCCAGTCAAATGGATTAGCCTGTCTTGACATGTACCATTGATGCGGTGCAAGGTTATTACCAGAGATAACAGCCCGGCCCCGGAACAAGCAGCCTAAAGTAGCTCTGGGTGGCATTTCGCCAAAAGTAGTATCATTTCCATAGGCGGTCCAGTCATACCAATGTGGTCCAGCGTCTTCAATACTATTAGTTACAAATGAAACGCTCGTCCCGTCAGGGTTAGTGCCTGTTACAGTTTCGCCAGAGGTAAAAGTTGCATCAGTAATACTCGTGCCGTAAATAGTACAAGTACTAGTTAGTGCCGTTATATAATCTACTATCATGGCTGCACCAGATGATCCGCCAGTGAGCAAAGCCCCGAACTGCGGATAGACACCACCGGATACAACATCAGCAGTAGTAATTTTTGAATTTTGGAGGTCAGCTATTTTAAGGTTAGTTTTGTTTGCCACAAAAACTTTACCATAGCCTTCAAAGATGCTTAACAGATCGCTGCAATCAATATCATCTGTAGCTGCTGTAAGCTCGGACATTGTCCCCGCTACGGCCTCGTGCCACACTTGATTATTCGCAACAGCTACTAGCTGCTTAGTATATTCAACATCAGTGGGTATAACACTGGTAGGTGAAAACACACCCTGTACCAGAAAATCTCTGTCCAGCGTATAGGCTGCCCACGAGCTGCCACTGTCAGTAGAGCTGCTATTGTTCCCGGCTGCATAGGGGTTACTAACTTCTATGGACCACGTACAGCCATTAGCAGAAGCACCAATAGTAGGTGCAGACAGCACGATAACGTACTCTTCCCCTATTAGCATGTCAACTTGTGTATCCATAGAAAACGTATAAAGGGCATATGTGGTAGGTAGGATAGTCCCGATTACTAAGCTGCTGCTAGATAGCGATGATCCAGTAGGTGTGCCGTCAGGATTAGCAGCGAATAAATCAGCAAATATTATCTCGTCATCTTCTGTTGTGCCAGCAGTGGTCCTTTTCATACTCAAGGTCAAGCTGTTGAACCCGCCGTTAGCAGTAACGGTAAAAGATTGAGCCTGTTGCCGCACGCCATATATACCTGCACCGCCCCAGCCTACGGGAGTGACCACAGCAAATTCTGCAATGTTGATAGCCATTAGTTCACCACCGTAACTTTAGTAATGGCAACAATAGGAGCGACTTCGCCGCCTATCTGCTGTGAATATCGTTTAACAAAAGCGGCACGTTGCCCGCCTCTTGCCTTCTTATCTATCGTATCATAGGGTCTTACGTTGTCGCAGTCATTGGTAACTGCTAAATCTTCTTCGGGTACTGCCCGGCCCTTATCAATGCCGCCAATGGGGAACCCAAATGTAGCCATAATAATTCTCCAAAGAAAGATACACCCCGGTCCAAGACTTTTGAACCGGGGTGTATATATATTTATTTAAGCCCTGCTGCCATCAGTACTATTGGTAACAAGAATCTTAACCCAGTCAATGTTACATACTGGCTGGTCAGTTCCATCAGCGTTAAATTCAAATGTAGGAACCATAACAGCATCAGGCATATCGCTGACATCAGTAACCGAAGCACCAGCTACGCCATTATGATAGAACGTGATACTATCACCAGCGGCAGCACCGTCCCCAACAATTTTAATGCCAAAGGTTTCGTAGCCAGTGTCAGAAGTAAACTCATCCGCTGTTTCTTGGGCAGTAGAACCATCGCAAATCTGGGTAGACCACTTCGTAGCTGTAGTACCATCATCCCGCACGAACAAGGCACAATCGGCATTAACTGCTATGCTGTCATCAGATACCCAGTCAGTAATCCCAACAGCACCAAGGCCCATAACAATACGTCCATCGTCTTCATCAATCTTGCAACGCCATTCCATGCGAATAGTCGTACCGGGTTCAGGCTTAATGACAATACTGTGCATCTGGCCAGTGACACCTTGGGCAGCAGCAGCAGCAGCAGCATCAAAGGTAACTACACCACCTTGTTCAGTGGCATCGAGGGCCAATGTACCAGATGTCCTATTAGTAACTGTCCACAAAGATGCGGCAGAAGTTAAGTCACCTTCCAGCAGATCAGAGAAGAAGTAATAACCGCTTGCCTGATTTAGCATAACGCCTAAAACATCTGCGTCATCCCACAGCAAAGGACTGGGGCCACCATCATCTGCCACGAAAGCAGCTCCGACAGTAGCAACCTGCTGGAAGTTAGGGGCAGCATACGTGCCCTTATTAGTATATTCTACGTCACCGCTGTCAGTAACTTTAAGGAACTTGCAACCCGGGGCAAAGGTGTTTGCGTCAGTTGGTACAGTAGTACCATAACACGACAAAATACCATCTTCGGATTTATACACGATCCTCGGAGCTGCTTGAGCAGGATTACCAGCGATCATATTTGCAAGTTCATCTTGAATTGTAAAAGCACTCATAAATTTTCCTCATTTAACTAAATGTTACATTATTCCAATTACGCCTGTATAGAGTATTTCTACCCCTGCCAGATTTATTACTTGTACCTAATGAACGTGGTGCTGACCTCACGTCTATCTTAATAGCATCAGGTAAATCTATCTGACGAAACTTAGCGAGAAAACCTCTACCCGCCAACTCGTCCACTTCCTCTTCTGCTTGAGCCAAGCAAGCTGATTTAATAGCCTGATCGAATCGCATTCCTGCCGGGTGCAAGTTATTTACAGGCTGCACAACATACGTACTGCTAACAGCAGGGTCAACTGCTCCAGCTGTTCCATCTATAAATAACCAATCGGCAACAGTAAATGTCCCAGTAGCACCAGTGTAGTCAGTTACAATAGCATTACTATTCTTACCAGTTCCATCCATGATCTTAATGATCTGACCATTGTAGTAGTCATCAGGATAAATATTAGCAAGGTCGCTGTCCACCAAAGTAGTGCCACCGCCACCTGTAGCTGTGCCCGTATCTAGTTGCACTTCATCGAAGTAAACACTATATGGGAACAGAATAGCATCTTCAGAAGTAGGCTTGGGGTCAAACAAAATCTCAAACCTTCTACTTGGGCCGGAACCAGAAGCATATGGCTCAAGTGGTTTAGTAGCAGCGAACAAAGGATAACCAGTCTGTATTGTTACAGCTCTACGCTGCCTAATAAACGACTCGTCAACCCACTCAATTTCAGCAGAGTGACTCGTGTTCTCGGCATAAGAAATAGCACCGTCAACAGAGCCACCAAAGTTTTCATCAAGCGGGTATCTGTGTGTGTCACCGCCTACTGTTTCTACTGGTGTGAGCACGTAAACATCAGCGGCAGCAGGATTAGTGCCGCCGATATTACCACGAGCATCAAGCCAGTCAGCGACAATAATAGCACCAGTAACTCCCGTGTGATCAGTAATTTGTGCATAGCTTCCTTCTCCTGTGCCACTAGTAATATAAATAAACCAACCATTTAGATCATCGTCATCAGGATACGCAGTAGCCAGAGTAAGATCAGTCAATGATGTAGAATCAGCAGCATCAGCAGCCCCGGTTACTCGTATATTAGTCATGGTCACTTGCATGATGCGTCTCATCCAACGCCAGCCTTTAAGTGGGGCAGAGGCAATAAAATTCTTAATACCTTCCTTTACTATTCTACGGCATAGATCGAGATCATGCGGATCGACAGGGAGCATAGCGATACCTTGGCCACTAGTGCCGTAGTCAGCCATACCGACTTCTCTGGCAACACGTAAAACTAAAGCCTCTACAGTCGTAGCACTATTAGGTTCACCCATATCAGCTCTCCAAAAAATAACCCCGGACAGCGTGTGGGCCATCCGGGGTATAGTTAATTAGTACTCTTGTGCGATTTTCACCCAGTCGATCTTCATGTTGTGCCCATCGGCAACGCCGGATTCAGCGATCCACGACAGAGTAGCAGCCATGAGAGTTGCACTAGGAAAGTTAGCATTAGTAGAATCAATAGTGATGGCAACTGCATCGCCCAGATCAACACCATTAGCGTAGAACCTGATCTTAGTGCTAAGGCCAAGTGTAGCAACCTTGAAGCCAATGTTGATATAAGTATCAGCTACCAGAGTAATGAGGCTACCAGTAGATTGTGCGGTCCCGCTAGCGGCTTCGTTAGAAACAACAGTAAGATCGTCACCGTCATCAGACAGACGCGCAAAACCGATGTAGTCAATATCCTGCATGGTCAAGCCACCAGCGGCCATAACACCACCAGCGTCTTTAGCCTCACCCGGCTGACTCAAGCCCACAAACGAGCCAGCGCCATCATCGGTAATAGTACTCCACTTGACTCTGACTTCAAACCAGAAACCTTTTTTCTCACCAATTGTGGGAGTCTTGAAAGAACCTACTACATTGTCACCAGATACGATGCAATCTACATCAGCGTCAGTACCGTCGAGGTCAAGCATAAGCACGCCATCGCCATCGGCCTGAAGAGCCAGATCAACCAGCTTATCACTTTCGGCAAATGTGTACCACGGAATAACTCCGTCCACACGACCTACAGAAGATACGAAGTCAGTCCCGCTAGCAGTCTCTTT
>SDBT01005625.1_pt1 | contig 20978 bp, 14 predicted proteins | sample 2277101 | NCBI WGS metagenome assembly SDBT01 (sample SAMN10404973, study PRJNA504765) | marine sediment metagenome | isolation source: marine sediment core GS10_PC15, 103 cmbsf | place: Arctic Ocean: Southern Knipovich Ridge | collected 2010
GGAAGGCAAACATCCTGAAACCTCGTTACTTTTGGGGGATTGAGCAATGGAAGCTAAAAACGAACCCGAAACCAGGCCCAAAAAGAGAACCCGTAAAAGGATATTTATAGGGCTCGGTGTCTTCGTACTTATCCTGGTACTGATCGTTCTGCTGGTAGTACCCGGATTTATTTCCTCAGAAAAAGGGCGACGGCTGATACTTTCAAAAGTGAACAGTTCTATTGACGGCGAAGCGGATTTTGGCGATCTTTCAATGAGCTGGTTCAAAGGTATTAAGCTGACCGACCTTAAATTCAACGACGCTCTTGGAAAAATCGCATTCACGGCAAAACAGATAGATACAAAACCGCACTACATGTCAATTATTGCGGGCAACATATCATTTGGTAAAACAATCGTACAAGAGCCCATAGTAAAGATCGACCTGTCGATACCGCAGACTCGAAGATATAGACGGAGCAACCGCATCGTACTGGCCGGGCAAACAACGGCGCCGGCGGCTCTGCCAATAGAGAGAATCGATTTGACCATTAAAAACGGAACTGTCGGGCTGACCGGTAAAGAAGGCAAATCCATCGAGTTTTCAAAGATCGATTCGCATGTCAATCTCCAGCCGCCGGGTAAACAAACAGACTTTGATATTAATACCACGGTTAAAAACGGCTCCGAAGAGGCAAAACTCCAGGCCGAAGGCAGCGTTAAACCTGCAAAAAAGACCGGCTGGACCTATACCGGAACAAATGGACAGCTTACAGTTAAGGTCGATAAACTTGACCTTGAGTCTTTGGCACCTCTTTTTGATTTAGCCGGTGTTAAAATCGAAGCCAAAGGGAAACTCTCAGCTAATATTGAAGGCGCTGTCAAAGACGGTCAGATCGAGAACCTCACGGCCGATATCACCGGTAAAGACCTTGACGTCACTGGAGAAATCTTAAAATCCGACCGGCTAAAGACCAAATCATTGAACATTGATGTAAAACTGCACAGGGAAAAAGACCTCATCAATATTGACAAGCTCGATTTTAGCAGCGACTGGGCAAATGCTCAGGCCAAGGGTGCCCTTCCGACCAACCTCGGCTCGCTACCGCAGTTTTTAAATCCGAAGTTGCCTCACGATCTAAAGGCCGATTTCGAGCTTGATCTGGCCGCTTTGCTGTCTCAATTGCCGAACACAACAGGACTGAAAGAGGGAATGGCGGTAACTGAAGGAAAAATCACGGGAAAAGTCCAGACACAGACCAAAGGCGGTGCCAAGCTGCTACAGGGCTCCGTGAATCTGCTTACCCTGGTCGGTAAAATCGGTGACAAGCAAATTAAATTGTCACAACCGGTCAAGGCTGACTTGACAATTATATCCGACGACAACGGTCTGAACTTCGACAAACTGAATCTGACATCCTCTTTCGCTACACTCGATGCCAGCGGGAAAGGCGAAACACTAAATTACGATGCCCGGGCGGACCTTGCCTTACTTCAGTCGGAAATGGGACAATTCGTAGATATAGGCCCTTATAATTTTAAAGGCACTTTCACCGCCAAAGGAAAAATAACCAATCCGACAGAGAAAATGAATATCGACGGCACCGCTGCCATTGAGAATTTCGTAGTAAGCGACACGAACGGACTAAAAGCCGAAGAATCCAAAACCGATATAGATTATAAACTGGGCTATGATCCTGAATCGCAAATAATTAATATCAATCGTGTGCAGTTGGCGGCCTCATTAGGGCAGTTGACAATACGCGATTCTGCCATCAACCTGAATCCCGGGTCACCGGCCCCGATAAAACTAACAGCGGCTGCAAGTAAGGTCAATCTCTCGACGCTTAGGCCCTTTATGATTCTGTTCGCGTCATTTCCCGATGATATAGTTTTGGATGGAATCATCGATGCTGAGTTGAGTATAACCTCAAAGAATCATGTCTATACAATCAAAACCGATTCAGCGGCCATCAACAATTTCAAACTCCATTCACCTGGAAAAACGCCTTTCGAACAGTCAAAAGTCAGCTTAATCTTTGATGGTGACTTCGACGTCAAAAATCAAAACCGATTAATCAGGAAACTCCAACTTAAAGGCGATGGTATCGATGTTGATTTCGGCATCGAGCAAAGTGTCAATGGTCCGAATACAACATTGCAGGGTAAGGGCAAAATAGATTATGACTGGGCCAAAATTGCCGGCTTTGCCTCTGCGTTTATGCCTGCGGGACTTGTGCTAAAAGGACGCCAGAGTGATGACCTTACCTTCTCAAGTACCTATCCGACCGACAGGACCGACCGGATACTGGCTAACCTGAGCACTAAGGCCGCTATTGGTTTTGAGCAAGGTCAATACAAGGGACTGAACTTTAGCAAAACAGAAATGCCGATCAACATCGAAAAAGGCCTTTTAACGATCCCGCGATTTACTACAGCCGTAAACAATGGCAAGCTCAGTTTCGCCGCAAAGGCGGACTTCAAACAGGTGCCTACCCTATTGAAAGTTGATGGGCCCATACAAATAGCAGAAAACATCGAGCTGAACAAAGAAATCGGTAAAGAACTCCTGGCACAATTGAATCCACTCTTTGCCGAGGCAAGCGATCTTAGCGGAAAGGTGAGTTTTCATTGTGAAAAACTCGTCATGCCGATGACCAAGGCCGACAAAAAATACACCAGCGTGATCGGTACAATCGCTATCGACGATCTCAGGTTAGAGGCGGCGGGACTGCTGGGGCAAATAATCCAATTAGCCGGAGCAACTGATACCGGTCAGAGCTTCAGGATCAGGCCGACACGATTCGTACTCGAAAACGATCGACTGCAATACGACAATATGCAGCTTGATATTGGTGATATACCTATTAATTTTAGCGGTGTTATCGGGCCTGCTGGGGCTTTGAATATGACTGTAACTCTGCCATACACGCTAAAGGGAGCTCTCGCACATGTCGATAAAGGAAATGGGGCAAGAAGGATCTCCCTGCCCTTGACCGGGACAATAAATAATCCGAAGCTTGACACGGCAAAATTGATTGAGCAGGAAGCGATCAAGCAGGGATTGGAAATGCTTGAAGGCTTGCTGAGATAATAAAGGTAGTTTCGATGCTTAAAGAACTGCTATCAACACCTACGACACAACTTGGCAGAGGAAGTCGGTTTCTCGTCTTTCAGGCAAAGCTCTGGATTCACTGTGCAAGGCTGCTAAAAAAGAACCGCGCGGGCCAACAGGCAGCCGCCCTTTCATACCACACGATATTTGGAATCGTACCTTTGGCAATAGTAATGCTGCTTATCTTCCAGATGTTCCCGGCGTATAGCGAATACGGAGATAAAATCAAGGGCTTTATTTATGACCAGGCAAATCTGACATCTTTTTCAACTTCCGTAAAGGATCCTAATGATCCCAATTACGAGCAAAACGCCGAAGATGTCTCGCTAACCCAACACATCGATCAGATCACAGGAAAGTTCCTTACCGGTACAAATAAAGGCTCTGTCGGTTTATTTAGCGTTCTTCTTGTAATATGGGCCGCGATTAGTCTTCTCTCGACTGTGGAGAAAGCATTTAACAATATCTGGCACGTGAGCCGCGGAAGGAACTTTCTGCAGCGTATAATCAACTACTGGGCTCTATTGACTCTCGGACCTCTTGTAGTGGCAGCCGGTCTCTATGCAATCGGAAAATATAGCGCCCTTACAGAACTCCAGGAGAGTATTCTATCCAACATAGCGCCTACTGTTTTATCTGTTCTGGTTGCAACAACAGTTTTTTCCCTTCTCTATTTCGTTCTTCCCAATACCAAGGTCCAGGTAAGAGCCGCAATATCAGGAGCTGCACTTGCAGGACTGATCTGGGTGATCGCAAAGATTTTCTACGGATATTGCGTGACGCAATTCGGGCTTTACAGAAGTCTGTACGGAATGATGGCCTTGATTCCAATTACGGTTATGTGGATTCACATAACATGGCTCATTGTGCTCTTCGGACTACAGCTTACATTTACTACACAGCATTTGAGAACTCTCGATGCCGCTGAAATCGCCGCTTCGAGGAAAACGCAGGAGCACTTCATCGCCAACGATATGACGGTTTTCAATATTCTTCGCGAGATTGCCGAGGCCTTCGAGCATAACGAGCCCCCCGTATCCGGTGAAGTAATATGTACAAAACTCGACATGCCCGCCGAGTTCGGCGAAAAGATTCTAAATCGCCTGATAGATAGCGAACTGATCGTCAAAACCGCTGAACCTAAAACAGGTTTTGTCCCCGCTAAGGATCCTGCCAATATCAAGCTAAGCGATATCGCAAGAGTAGTGGCTGAATCCGGATTCGCCCAGTCAACTACAGATCAGCCTGCAGCACTTGAACAAATCACCCAAAAGCAGCGAAAAGACCTTGACAAACACAGCCTAAAAGAAATCCTGAATAATCACAAAACAAAATAAAGAAACAATTTCATCTATTATTTCTTCTTTTGCAATTTCAGCTTATATTCGATTGCGTCCCTGGGATTGCCGCCCTTGGGACTCGGTCCTTTCAAAGAGGCCTCCGATCCGGAACTGCTATATCCAAAGGGCTTTTCTGTCACTGGATCCTGAGGCAATTTGACATCATTTATCTTATCCAGTGACTCCGGAAACTTGCCGTTCTTTCCCGCATACAAACGGATAGCTTCGATCACTTGCAGTGCGGCTACGTCACGGTCTAACTTGCTCATCAAAACGCGAACTCTGGCATGCGCCGGTTCCAGTGTTTTCCTCATCGTACGTCTTATCAGGATCGACTGATTGTCGATGTTTGCCATTTCAGCATCCAGGGCTTTATTCATATCGACAAGGGGACTTGGCAAATCGCCAAGAGCAGAATACAGATTGGGACCATCGGCGGTCTGAATAAAGTCCTTTGCCGGCTCGAGCATTACCACGGCAATGGCTGTACCGATCAAGCCATGCATAAGGTTAAGACTCCTACCCAGATTCCTGCCCATATTCAGACCTGTCCGAATCGTACCCACAGCCTCGCCATATAGTCCCTGGGCGATCTGCAACCTCGCCTGCACAGCTATAACATAGGCCAAGGGTCGATACTCCCTGTGATTCTTGGGCATCTGCCCCACTGCAATCGAAGGCCAATTGCACTGCTTAGAATTTGCCGCCTCATCAAGCAACATTAAAGCCGGTTGATATGGTTTAAGGACCGCCTCAACTCGCTTGATCGGTAATTTGTCCAAAGGTAACTTCATCCACTTTCGGATTTCATCTTGTTTGCTATTCTTTGGCATTGCCTGTACGGCTTTATCGTATAGCTTCGCCGCATCGCTGTTATTTAGGTTATTTGGATCAGGCAATAGAGAATATTTTGAATCTTTCTGCGTCACCTTCGACGGATAAACCGATAGTTCCTCTACTTTCGCTTGACGGCTACCTTGAGCCGAACTCCGAACTCTGGGCAAAGGGCTTTGTCCAAAGGCTCCACTACAAAAAATCAGCAAAACCAAACTACAAATGATCAGTCGTTTCATAATTGACTCCTCTTTCAAAAGAACCATGGAAATAATCAACGACATGCAATATATAGCTAATGGCTTAGATTGTCAATTCAAATCAACATCGCAATTAGTGAATAATAACCTCGATGCGGGTATTACGGGGCCCTTTTGTCAACAAACTTCGCGGCTGCCATGTCCCATGCATCGATGCGCGTAACCGTGGCAGGACCGCCTTTGGCGAAGACCTTTATCAGCAGGCTGTCTTTGCTCTTGGGGAATACCTGCTGTGTGATGCACTGTCGGTCGTTGGCAAAGACCTCCAGCATCGGCTTATCCAGGAAGACGCGGAAGCGTAACGGCTCGTCCTTTTTCAGTTCGAACGGTGCCGCGACCAATTCGATTACTCCTTTGACGGCTTGAAACTTCGTACTACCGGGAGACTGGGGCCCTTCGGGATAGGCCACATCGTCTCGCAAGGTAGATCGTGACATGTCCATCTTGAGTTTTTTGGCAACCGCGTCGTAGAAGAACACCGTTTCTTCTTTGTCGTCCGGCGAGCAGCGTACTTTGAGGCCGACCTGTCGGGCACTTCCCGGTTCGATATGAACCGCCAATTCAAGACAGTCGCCGCGAATACTTGTCAGCGTCATCTCCGAATCGGCGGCCAAGTTGATGTCCGACAGCGTGCGGTGATTTCGCCTGAGCGTTTCGAGTTCCTTGACTGGTTTTATAAGGAGCGTTCCGTCTTTGTCGAGTGACATGACGCGGGGCAAACTCTGGCCGCCGGCGCCGGTTTCAATTTGAGTTGGTCTGAGCCTCGGGTCTGTCACCCAGGCCCAGAAAATCCTCCGGCCTTTGTCGTCGATCAGGCTTTCCGGCGCGAAGAAGTTTGCCCCGGGCCAGTTCATCCGCACATGCTTTTCGGGAAAGAACTTTTCCTTTTCCTTGTCGAAGTGTCCTATGTAGCATCGGCCGCCTATCTTGTGACTGATGCACAACAGGACGTGCTTGTTGCCCAACTTGAAGAAGTCCGGACAGGCGCAATCCTCGTTTGGCACGGTCCAGGAAGGCTCGGCTCGATAGAACGGATGCACAGGCGTCCAGTTGATCAGGTCCGACGATCTGCACAGGAAAAGGGTGTCTTTCTTGTTTTCCAGCACATTGCCCCCCAACAGACAATAGTAGGTGTCGCCTTCGAGCCATAGATATGGATCCCCGACGCGATAGAGACCGTAGCCGGGTTCACCCTTTTTCGGGCGTGGGATGATCGGGTTTTTGGGGTGCTTTTTCCACTTGATTAACTCGTCGTCCTCGGCTGTTGCGATACAGACACCGGCACCGATTCCGTTGTAGCAAAGCATGGGTACACCATCTTTGTTTACGAAGGCGTTGCCGCTGTAGATGCCCTTTTCCGGATCGCCCGGATCGGGACCGAGCGCCGTGGGGTGGTAGGTCCAGTTGACCAGGTCGGTACTGCTGACATGTCCCCAGCAATGTCGGCCCTTTCGCGTCTGATCCTGGAAGATGTACATCAGGTGGTACCTGCCCTTGAAATATATGCAGCCGTTAGTGTCGTTTGGCCGGGCACGTCCCTCGTCAGGCAGGACGCTGATGTGATAGACGGGCCACGCTTGGCTATCGTAATTGCGAGGCCGGTTGATGCCTGCGGCCACACCAGCGGTAAAAAGGGCCATTGTCACAATCAAAAACACCGTTCCCCGAATCATGTTACATGGCCCTTTCGTCAACGAACTTCGCGGCTGCCATGTCCCATGCATCAATTTTTCTGACCGTGGCTATGCCTCCTTTGGCGAAGGCCTTTATCAGCAGGCTGTCCTTACGCTTGGGGAATACCTGCTGTCCAATGGCTTGTCGATCATTGGCGAAAACTTCAAGCATCGGCTTGTCTAAGAAGACATGGAGTTTGAGTGTTTCACCCTTCTTTAGTTCGAACGGAGCGTTGACCACGTTAGGTGTACTCTTGCCCGGGCCCAGTGTATATCTCGTGTAGGCAACGTCGTCGCGCAGTGTGGACCACGACATATCCATCTTCAGGCTCTTCGAGTCTGCGTCGTAATAGATGGTGGTTCGCTCGGCATCGTCCGGCGAGCACCGGATCGCCAGACCGACCTGGCGGGCACTACCCGGATCGATCTCGACGGTTAGTTCCAGACAATCGCCACTGACGCTAGGCAGCGTCGTCTCTGAGTCGGCGGCCAGTTTGATCTCTGACAGCGTGCGGTGATTGCGCCGCAGCGTCTCCAACTCCTTGACCGGCTTTATCAACAACGTGCCGTCTTTGTCCAGTGACATGACACGTGGCAGACTGTGAAAACCGGGTAGGGTTGTTCGTTTTGGCGTGATCTGTCTCGCATCTGTTACCCATGTCCAGAAGATTCGCCGGCCCTGGTCGTCTTCGAGACTGTCCGGAGCAAAGAAGTTGGCCCCGGGCCAGTTCATCCGTATGTGCCGCTCGGGGAAGAATTTTTCTTTTTCTTTGTCGAAGCGTCCAATGTAGCAGCGGGCACCGACTGTGTGGCTGATGCCCAAAAGTACATGCTTGTTGCCCAGCTTGAAGAAGTCCGGGCAGGCGATGTCTTCGCCGGGAACGGCCAAGGTGGGATCACCTTCGTAGAACGGGTGTCGCGGCTCCCAGTTGACCAGGTCTTTGGATCGATACAGGAAAAGCACGTGTTCGTTGTTGGCAAGCCGAGTCCCGCTGATCGCGGAATAGTACGTATCACCTTCGAGCCATGTATGCGGATCACCTATATATACGTAGTTCGGAATGCCCTTTTTCTGGCGCTGGATGACAGGGTTTTTGGGGTGTTTTTCCCACTTTATAAGATCGTCGTCCTGGGCAGTAGCAACGGACATTCCAACCTTGATGTCGTTCCAGGACATCATGGGCACGCCTTGCTTGTTCACGAATGCGTTGCCGCTGAAGATACCCTTGCCCAGGTCACCGGGCTCTGCGCCAAGCGCCGTGGGATGATACGTCCAGTTGATCAGGTCGGTACTCGAAACGTGCCCGTATGAATGCCCGCGATAGGGCCGCGTCGGATCCTGGAAGATGTACATCAGGTGATACCTGCCCTTCCAATAGATACAGCCGTTGGTGTCGTAGGGGCCGGTGTTGAGCTCGTCGGGTGGAATGCAGACGTGATATCTCGGCCAATTATTCGAACCTACACGGTATTCGCGGGCAAGGTGGACTCCCGCGGCTAAGTAGCTCTTGCGGCCGTCCAGGTGCAGCCGGCCGCCAGCGATCCTGGCACCTCCTGCTAATCGAACGGCCGTAAATGTCTTCATCAAATCATCGGCTTTTCCGTTTTCGAATGACCACCATGCTAATGGCTCGGGATTGGACAGTTGGTTGGGTTTTAGCGCTGCGATCTGAGAAGCATCGAGCGCGTGGTTATAGATTCTGGCGTCTTCGATTGATCCCGCGAAATACCGGTTCCCTTTGGGCCCGTAATCCCGCACGCCCATCAACACCAATCTTTCGGATCCGAAGATCGGCGGTCTTTTGTCGATGTCATAGGATGCATATAGCTTGGCGTTGCGCCAGATTTCGACCCGCGTTCGGCGATAGACCACGGCAATCTGAACCAGCGTATCGGCACTTGCGGTCTCCGGGGCATTTCCGCTCTGGTTCTTTTGAGTCCGCAGTTGGTCTCCACTGCCGGCCATCCACCTGCGCTCATTGCGCTCGGCGAAGACCACACTGTCGAAGTCGCCCGTTCGGTCACTTATGGTTAACACACCCCCGCCACGTTGTTTCAGATTGGCTGGCGTTACCCAGGCCACAAGAGTCTTGTCGTGACCGATGGTAATCGGTTCTTTCGCCGCGGCAGCTCGCCCCGAATCATGTTGAAATCGAATTATGACCTCGATCTTCTCGTTAGCGGTAATGACGGCGTCGGTGGCGAGCGTAATCTCTGCGCGACCTTTGTCAAATTCATGTGTCACGGCCACCGACCGACCATTGACAGTCACACTGATCTTGAGCGGTTTCTTTGCAACGGCAAATGCCAGGGTCTTGATGCGCAGCTTACCCCACTTTTGTACAATCTGAGCTTTGAAATTTGTCGGACCAGATTGCTGGCTGTAAGTTCCCCAGCCTTGTGCAACCGTGAATGAAGCCCGGAAATTTCCCGGCGTTACACGCGGCGCAAATGCCAGGTACCCTTTCGGCCCATGATACTCGTATCCACTGGCAGCGATGAAGGCCCCGTGACTGGCCATGGAGCGGCTGTAATGGCTTCCGCATTCGACCTCGTTCCAGGGATTGCGTTTTGCGCCAAGATACCGCTCGTGCATCGACCGCACCTGCATCAGTCCCTTGTCCACGAGACCGTGCCAGATCATCAACGAGCCTACTGCATATTCGTAACCCGGCTGGCACTCGTTTAGATACCCTGCATAGAACTGGTCACCTTTTTTCAACACATCCGATCCACCATACGGGAAAGTGCAACCGATGATGCCACCTTCTGACGGCATCGCGAACCAGCGTCCCGTTTTGAATACCTCGCGATAGGGTCCGACATCCGTTGTGAAGTTATATTTCCAGAGTGAATTAAGGGCCGTGGTAGTCTTTTGATAGTCGAGAATCCTTCCAAGCCCGACCTGGTAGGCCCAACTCTGTCCGAGCAGTTGATCATATTCACAACCGTCATAAGAACCCGGTGAATCCGGGTGCTTGGGATCGGCCTGATGGATGAAATACTCGCCGTTGAACAACTCTTTCTCGATGTACTTCCTGCCGCGATCGGCAGTGGCGCGAAGGTGGCTCGCATACTCGGTGTCTTTCATTTCATCGGCCATCTCTGCGGTCGCGCGAAGAGCCGCCTGATAGTAGAGACTGAGCCACGTGATCTTCCCGTACCATGCCGCATCGAGCGTATTATGCTGTGGTCCCTCCATTATGCCATCGGCATCGGCATCGTAGGTATTCACAAGGTAGCCCATCGCCTTCTTGACCGACTCATAGTTCCTCTTTAGGAAGGCATCGTCGGCTGACATCTGGTGCTCGCGATAGGTCCGCAGGATAATCCCCGACTGGCCATCAACGGCGACCCCATCACTGTACTCGCCTCGCATGCGACAGCCGCCGGTATTCTCTTTGAATCCGATCTTCGGATTAAAATCGGCCTTTTCCCTAAGCCGTTTCTCCAACTCCGGAAACAACCTCCCGAGCGCCTGGTTATATCCCCAAACATGCGTACACGTACCCGGGCAGCTATACACTCCTTCGAATCCGTAGAAACGATCATCTTCGAAAAGATAACACGTACTGGTCGCCAGAGTTGAGACATTCAGGAACGTCCTGTCGAGAAACCAATACGGAAGTGTCGAATCATACCACGTATCCCGCCATAACCTTGTTTCAGACGTTAGCCTCTCGATGTTGCGTTGCACGTCCTCTACAACCTGCTCAACTGATTCGAATTTCGCCGCGTACCATCGCCTTGTAGGAGTCTTCAATCCCAGCGGCAGTGGATTCGGAAAGTACCACGCCAGTACAAACGACACGGTCGTTTTTTCACCGGGTGCCAATGTGAATTTGCGACCCACGGCACCGATGAATTTTTCGCCAAATTCGCTCTCGGTAGACTCACCCGATGCGACGAACACCGAATCAGGGACATCCGCCGCCAAGACTTGGGCAGCGGCAATTACCTCTTTGTCACCTGATAATATCGCCAGTGCCATCGAACCAAAATCAACCTGCTCAGCGAGTTTGACAGCTGGCTTTCTGGGTTTGCTGCGGAACTCTATCTGATCGACCAGGATGTATCGGTACTTGTCGGGCGCTCGGTCGTACGCGATTTCTATTCTGGCGTCCTTTCCCTTGAGTTTCTTTACCTCCCAACTGTCCCAGTCCACATCGCCCTTATGGCGCCCCGTGGAACTGCGAACCGTTTTTCCATCGACGATAAGGTTGATGCGCGCATGTCGGGGATAGTTACCCCCCGCAATCATGAACGATATATACGGATGCTCAACCACGAACGATTTACTTAAGAGTTTGCCCGGCTTTTTGGCTGAATCGCAGGCCCGTGAATCGGCCACATACTGTCCCACGATCTTAGGACGCTCTTTCTTGACCTTCTTCGGCTTTTCTGTGAACGCTACGCCTTCTACCGTCCAGTTGTCAAAGGTGCCACTCTCAAAATCCTCGAAGACAATCTCGGCTGGCTCCTTGTCACTGGCCTTCGATTCCTCGGCGTCTTGGACCAGCATCACCATGTCATCGCTTCTCACGATGCGGTTGCGATGAATGCCGGCACCTACTTTTCCGTTAAATACACATACCTTGTTTTCGAGCCATCCGGCCAGGGCGCCTTCGACAGGTTTGTCGGATTTGTTCGAAATCGTGTAATTAAGAACTGTCGCCGGGTACGAAGAATCCTCCACCTTTAGCGGTATAAAAGGTGAGAAGGCTTCGAGTTCGACTGTCACCGGAACCGATGCGTCCTGGTATGTCACCTGACCGATTGGGTACTGACCTTTGAATTCGATATCCGAAAAACCGCGGCGATCCAGCGTTCGGGTTTGCGACTTGCCTCCTGCCCAAATGCGCAGTGCGAATCCCTGGTCCAGAACATATTGTTTAATATCGTCCGGATCGTTCTGCTTTGGTGGGTTCTTGTAAGCCGCTCCCTGCTCGACAGTGAATCTCGGACGCATCCGCGTATTGAAGATGTCCCAATGCCAGAGCCTACCGTCACCGCCAAGATAAAGCTGGCCGCTGCCGATACCGCCAATCGGCATTCCGATGTAGTCAAAATTAGAACTATTCTCGCTGGTATAGACTATTGGCTCGCCGCGATCAATTAGGCCTCGAATGTCGTCAAGATCGAACTTCTTGACCGTAGGTGTCTTACCCCCGGAATCGACCGAAAGCCGCTTCAACGATACCTGGGCACCACCCGGTCCGTTCGGTACCTCCATCACATCAGGAATCGGATTTGAAGCCATACACCATTGACATAACAGAGACACCACCAAAAACATCAACACATATTGTATTTTCATCGCAATCCTCGTATTAAATTTATTGTTACTTTCGCTTATTCGCCAATTATTTTCACTAACACGCGTTTTTTTCTCTTGCCGTCGAACTCACCGTAGAAAATCTGCTCCCACGGACCAAAATCGAGTTGCCCCTGGGTAATTGCAACGACAACCTCCCTGCCCATTATGCTGCGCTTAAGATGGGCGTCGGCATTATCCTCAAAACCGTTATGTTTGTACTGCGAGTGCGGCTTTTCAGGAGCAAGTTTCTCAAGCCAAACTTCAAAGTCACTATGCAGACCCGATTCATCGTCGTTAATAAAGACACTTGCCGTAATATGCATCGCATTGACCAGCACAAATCCTTCCTGAACACCACTCTCGCCCAGACACTGCTGAACATCAGGCGTGATATTAGTAAAATCCCGCCGATTCGGCGTCTCAAACCATAATTCTTTTCTATAACTTTTCATGATAATGTTCCTTAGTCGTTGGTTCGTTGTTGAGGGGCAATGTTGACCTCATGGTCTTTACGGAACAATCCTGCTCCCAGTTCGCTTGCGAGGCTGCCCGGTGTAACGTGCAGGTAGTTTTTGTCTTTCTTGTTTTTTTCCAGAATTATATTGGCGCCTTTGATGACTTCTTTTTCATCGAAGGTTACTTCCGAGCCCGTTTGGCCTGTCGGCCCGGCGGCGGTTCCGTATCCCGAATAGTTTTTGTTATTAGTTATTATACAATCACGCACTCGATACTTCTGTTGATCGCCGTTTTTGCGTATCCAAAAGTACTCGCATTCAGTGATGACATTATGGTGAAACTCAAAGTCTTCAGATGTCTGACATGTCCATACGCCCGAGATATGACCGCCGTTCACAATACAGTATCTCATCGCACAGCCCTTACCGCCAATACCTTCAAGCCCGTCCCAATATACTACAGAAGCGTGACAGGCGTAAAACACGCAGTGGTCAACGATCAGCCTGTCACCGGTGGCAATGACAGGGCTATATATGTTTAACGCATCTCTGTCACCGACAAACATGCATTGGCTGACAACGAGGTCGTCGAGGTATTCGTCCACACGCTCGATACAAGCGTGCCAATTGTTTGACAAGGGATTGCCAAGAAACTTGAGACCGCGTATTGTAACATGGCTGGTCTTGACCTTCAGGCTGTAAGTCTCGGTGTGTTTGTCACGATGTTCTGCGTCTCGTGGATCCTGAGTTGACAATATTACCGGCATCAGGCTCGGTTTCCACTTCGGATCATCAGGCAAGACGCTGGCCTCAATAGTCAGCCGGTCTTTCTGCGTGTATTTACCCTGGTTGTCAAAGACGATCGTTTGAGAAAGGTTGTAAATCCCGGGCGAAAGCCTGATGGTACTCGGACCGGGCTTTTTTTGACGATTGACTAATCTTGCAGCTTGTCCAAGTGTCTTGAGCGGCTTGTCAACAGTACCGCGGTTAGAGTCGTCACCTTCTAAGGCATCAACGCATAGCATCTTGCTATTGGCACATGAAAGTGATGTTGCTGAAAGTAGGAACACACAAAATATCACCAGCCGCCCTTTACCGACTTCCATGATATTCTCCCTCCAGTAATTTGCCATAGACATCTTCTATCGTATCGACCATTGTATCAGGGGCGAATTTTTCTTTCACAAATTCACGCCCCGCCCTGCCGAGTTTTTCTCTCAACTCAGTATCTGATATCAACTGCTCACAGGCGTTTATCAACTGCTCTACATTTTTCGGCTCAATCAATCGGCCAGTATTATCATTAACAACCTCTCTCGCTCCATCGACGTCAAAGCTGATTGCAGGTCTGCTGCAAAGCATCGCCTGTGGCAGAGTGCGTGCAAGGCCCTCTCTGAGCGAGCAATGGACTAAAATGTCCGAAGCCTGTATCGCCAATGGAATCTCGTTCGGCTGTAACAGACCTGTAAATCTAAATTGACCTTCCAATCCCAAATCACGGATCTGATGTTTGTAATGATCCGAAAGATTGCCGTCGCCTACGAAAAGCCAGATCACATTCTCATACTTCTTAGCCAACTGCTTTGCCGATTCGATAATATAATCATGCCCTTTGAGCATAAAGAGCCTTGCGATAGTGACAAGAACAACTGCATCCTCTGAGATATCATACTTACCGCGAAAAGCCTTCAACCGCCCTTGCGGAATTGGCTCTAAGAAATCATCTTCTTCAATAGCCGAATACGCCGTACAGTATTGCTCCGGCCGACCGATACCGGCAGCAAGGGCCTGTGTGGTCATGGCATCGGCGACGCATATAAAAGAATCGGTACGCCTGACCGCGGTCTTTTCGACGGCAATATAAAACTTATTAATCCAGTCACTCTGATACGGATGAAAAGCAAGACCGTGAACACCATGAACTATTTTTGTCCCTCGCCCAAGGCTGTGGGCGGCAAACCGGCCCAGTATCCCGGCCTTTGCCGAATGGGTATGAACAATATCGGGACGCAATTGGCGCAGATGTTTCTTGATCTCGAAGTAAGCCGGCAGATCGTGAAATGGATTAATCTGACGCCTTAGTTTATCGACAACTATTACATTGTACTTTTGATTCCTGGTCTGCTCGAACAGCGCACCTTCTGGACCAAGGGCCGGACCCGTAATCAGCGTGACATCATGTCCCCGCTCGGCGAGGAGCTTGCAGGTAATAAGCGTATTTTCCTGCGCACCGCCAAGTATCAACCGAGTGATTATGTGAACTATCTTCATTGAATCAGTGCCGGAGTCCTTTCGAGTCTTCAAAGCTCATTAAATTCTTCACGGTAGCTTACAACTCCGCAACGCCGGCGTAAAGCATTTTCGCAAAGCTCCAGCACCATGAACGCCTCCTCGGGGGCATCGAACTGGCATCGAATCCCTAAAGGCGCCGACGTTACAAAACCAAATCTCGGATAAAATTCCGGATGACCAAGAACCACTACAATCTCATGGCCAAGTTCGCGACACTTAGTCAAAGCCGACTCAAGCAGGTTTGTACCTATCCCCTGTCGTTGGTACTCCGGCAAAACCGCCATCGGCCCGATGCCAAGTGCGGTAAATTCTGTCTCGTCATTACGTATCGTCACGGTAGTAAAGAGGATGTGCCCTAATATTTGACCCTGGTCCTCTGCAACCATTGAAAGCACAATTGCATCTCGCTGACGAAGTATATCTATAAGTTCTCCCTCGCCGGTCCCGCCAAAGGCCAGATCATTTAAGCCGCGAATCTCCGCTACGTCTTCTGGTTTTTCTTCACGAAATATCATAAGAACAAATCCTGGTAATCCCGAGTTGCTAAGTGAATCCGTTATCTGCTACAGGCATTCTTTACGTTAAGCTTTGACATGAAAATGATGAGCAGTATCGGATAAACGAGGCCTATTATACTCCCGCAAAAGCCGCCTATCGCACCCCCGATCGCCTCAGGTGTGCTTCCGAGCTCTCCGGACATTGCTAATGCGATGTTGACAAATATCCCTATGATCGCCCAAACGATAGCAAACCATCCGTAGCCTAATGTCCATATTCGTGCCCACCTTTTCATGTTGAGCAGACCGATGCCAACAATTAGCAAAAGAAAGCTGCATAAAAAGCCAACGAAAGATCCGATGAGAAGCCAGGCTTTGGCCACAGGCGTTGTATTCATAGCATTCGGTATGACAAATCCTGCGATCAAACTTCCGGGTGTACAAAGGATGCCAAGACCGCCAAAAACAATATTTAGAATACCCAGCACCGTAACTGATGTCGGCCTCATCTCGGGGTGATATTCCAATCGATCAGGTTCCCCGGTAACCAGCGGCCAGACAATCACACTCTCGAAACTCTCTATTTCCGACGCCGCACGCCAACTCTCCATCCCTGCCGACCAGACAAGCGTATCAGGCCCAAGTTTCCCTTCACCAAAAACACCAACAAGCACTGTCTCCGAAACCGGCCCACACTGCTGTCCAGCGTGCACATAATACCACTGCTGTTCACTCATACTCTTATTCCTTATTGCTTGTTACTGCCATATCACAATATTGAACTACAAATCATTTTTTTGAGATTCCATACAGTATCACGGCCCATACCCACTGGTTGTTATTCTAACTGTAGTATTTTCATTCTGTCAAAGGATTTATGAACGGATACTGTTATCCGGAAGTAGTTACCTCCATCTGCCAGCAACGCACTAAGACGTCCTGTCCCTTTAGAACAGCGTGAGGTTTAAGAAAGGTGTATCTCTGTTCGTCGAGGTTTGCTTTAACCAACCTCTTGTCTTTCTTCCAAAATTCTCCAACTTTCACAAAACCGCACTTTTGGTAGCATCGTACGGCAGGTGTGTTGGGTGCTACTACAGTAAGCCGAATTTTCTTAAGTTGCCCTTCAAAACACCAATTCAAAACCTTATTCAATAACTGTGTTCCAAGCCCTTTATTGCATAATGGAGGTGATACTCGAAACCCAACATCATGCACTGTACATTCGTCCCAATCTATCCCGAGTAAAGCGATATACGCTATGCAACTGTCAGATCCGGAATCTGCGACCAAGGTTATCCTATTGGGATTTTCCTGTCGCGATTTGAAAAGTTGCCTCTTTCCTGAGCATTTAGCTTGCTGAAACTGAAAATAAAGTGCTCATTGGGCCAGGGATATAATGGCCACTGTGATAGTATGTCCATATCCGAACGTGTCAATTCTCTTATCGTAAATCCATCGGCGGTTATGGGCAAAGTTTTAAACAGGCTTTCTTTGCAAGATGCAGAATCCATCCTTATTCGAAGAATGTGGAGCCCTTTTCCAGGTGTTCTCGGCAGACGTCTTCATTTAATTCGATTCCGAAGCCAGGCTTATTCGGCAACACGAGGTATCCATCTTTATAGAACGAACCGTCGTGCTTGACGATATCTTGCCAATATCCTAACTCGACGCTGTCGGATTCCAGTGTAATAAACGACCGAATCGCTGCGCAGACGTGACCGCTGGCCATTGTCCCTACCGGTGAGCAAAGATTATGACAGGCCATCGGCATATAATACAGGTTCGCCCAGTCTGCGATTCGTTTGGTCTCCATCAGTCCGCCGCACTTTTGCGGATCAGGCTGAATAATATCGCAGGCCTGCTTATCGATAAACGGCCGCCATGTGTGGCGCGTATAGAGGTTCTCACCCGTACATATCGGTACCTTCGTTGCACGAGTAATACGAGCAAGTGCGTCGGCATTTTCATGCGGGATCGGATCTTCCACAAACCAAAGATTCAAATGCTCGGTCATTTGGATAAACCGCAGTGCATCGCGCGTGTTATACCGCCAGTGCAGATCAACGGCCAATGGGAAATCAGGCCCCAACTCGGCCCGAATCGCCTCGAGGATTTTTACCCAAGCCTTCATATCGGCACTCGGAAGCGTCCAGTTCCAACCTTCGCCGGTAAAACGGTTCAAATCGAATTTCATAGCCTTGAACTTGTACTTGTCGCGGCTTTGCTTGGCCTCTTCCACCCAGGGCCTTATATCACGAGTATTAGGTGAACCGGTATCATGGTAAATCAAAAGTTTATCGCGAAACTTACCACCCAACAGGGTATAGACCGGGACATTGAGAACCTTACCGGCCAAATCCCACAGCGCAGATTCGATACCGGATATAGCACCTGTAAGTGTCCCCGACCGCGAGTCGGCACCGCTGCCCTCATCCATCATCTTATGCCAAAGCACATCGATTTGCAGAGGGTCTTCGCCGATTATCTCTTCCTTAATCTTTCGGATCCAGTCAATCGTGCCGGCTCCGCGATAGGCCTCGCCGATACCGTACATACCGCTATCGGTAACTACCTTGACCAGGTGCGCACTGTAATAAGTGAGCTTTACCGAAGCAGTTTTGACATCGACGATTTTCATCCTGCCAAATTCGGTCTCGGCTTTAGGTACAGCCTGAACGATCGGTGACAGTTCCGGGACAAAACCCGCTGCGGCAACGCCTCCGGCGGCGGCTAATAAGTCTCTTCGCGTAAGCATAATTATCCTCCTTTATTCAATAAAACTATAAAATCAGCATGGGCAACTCCGACAAGTCGGGACTTTCAGCAAGTTGTCCATCCTACAGGCTACATATCACTTACAACTTACTACTTAAAACTATTTAATCTGGCGTTTGAATTTTAGTATTGCCTTGGTAATATCGCTAACGCTGACCAGGCCTGCGAGCTTGCCGTTATCGGTGATCGGTACTCGGTGAATATTACTATTGATCAGACTATCGCAGATTTCGATCATGTTCGTATTAATATCGAAACTGACAACATTCGTACTCATATAATCGGCAACGGTACCTTCGGCTTTGTCTTCGGATTCGTAGAGGGTTTTTAGAGCGTCCTTTTCGCTGATAACGCCGACCAGATTCAGATCGGCATCGACAACGGCAAGGCCGGTAATGTTTCTACCGGACAGAGTTCGAATAGCATCATAGATTGGCATTTGGGGCCAGGCACATATTACGGCTTTGGTCATCATATCTTTTGCTTTAAACATATTTACAGTTCCTTTCAGTCGGTCACTAAATCACTGACGAGGGTTTACTTCTATGTCCTGCGTTCTGTACGCGGGGCGGTATCGCAGACCATTACAGTCCTATCCTTGATCTTGCTTCGGTTAAGGGCCTTAACGGCCTTGAGGGCGTGTTTTTCATCGGGCATTTCGACAAAGCCAAAGCCTAAAGGCCGGTCGCTGAAGCTGTCTGTGATAAGATTGATCGTACCAATCTTGCCGTGCGGTTCAAAGGCGGCCCGAATATCCTCTTCGGAGATTTGGTCCGAGAGATTACCTACATAAACGTTCATATCATACTCCTAAATTTTTTAACAGCCGACGATTCACCGGCATCTTATTAATTGGTTGCTGTCATACTGAACATGAGGAAGATTGTTTTTAATATCCTTGATAAATCGAAGCCCGTCCTTCCAGTAACCGGCCGTCGGTTTAAGTTCAGTCCCAAAGCCCATAAAGTATCGATTTATATTTGCGATCAAAAGTTCACGAACATACTTGCTCGTCATAGATGCAAGAGAAACCGGCAAAAAGCGATTGTCGGCACCGACCGCAAAGTGAATCCGCATCCTGCGATCACCGTCGGTCAGTTCATAACTACTTGTGCTTTGCGATTCACCCAGGATGATCAGTTCCATATCGCCGAACATTCTTTGGAGTTCACGCCGATAATGTACCCTGCCGCCCTGCCGATCGATCAAAATCTGAAGATTGTCACCCCCAAACCGGTCAAACGCCTTTTGTATAAGACGTGCCGTCGCGGAAAAAAGCACGATAGATTTGTTTTTGGCCAAATCGATCATCCGATTGTAGTAAGCCACGTCAAGACAGACACTTTCGAGACCGAGCAATTCCATACCGTTGGCGGCCAAATCGTTTTTCAGAACATTAGAAGCAATTGCGGTGTCGGTTGATGCGGCAACGACTTTATGGCCAGCGGTTTGTTTGTACCAGGGATAAGAATCGATTCGATCAAGCAAATCGGGCGAGAGGATTTCAAGCAATTGATCCAGGTTTTCGGGCCTTTCGTGGAGGCACTCGATGCAGCTTAAAACGGTCCGTTCGAGATGTCCGAGACCCTGTGAGCGGGTATAGGCCTTTTTGCTGTCGGCGATAAGAAGACGCCCGCCAAGGTGGTTTTTCCTGTTAAAAACGCTTTTCCGCAAAATATGCCACAAATCGCCCTTTAAGTGTTCTTCAGGGAGCGAAAATCCTACAGAGGAAATCACCAGAGGACCCAAAATCGGCCCATAGCCAGCTTCATCAATACCAACCAAAACAGCCATCCCTGCTCCTACAGTACATCCATGACCATATATTTAGTAACAGGATAAGCAAAAGCGCGGAAAAATCAAGCGAATAATTCGTATGACTGTTATGAACTTTAACGTTATATATGGCACCAGGCGTAGGCACCCGGGCCAAACTCGACAATTAGAGAGTACGATCACGACAGGATTGTGCTATAGATGAAGTTCCAAAATCCTAAGCCCTGTAATCAAACGCCCTGCTCCCTTTACGGAAATGGCTTTGCTGTCACTATGAAGGTGGTTAAACTCCGCCCGTGAAGGTTCTTATTGTGTGAAAAGTTTTGTAATCCTTTTATGTACATAGACTTAAGTATGTTTGGGCCGTTCCATTGATTCCCGGCGCGCCGGGACTTCGCCTTCGGCTCAGCATAACGAGTTTGATGAGGGTGGTTGTAAAATTTGGTTCTTTTTGCATTTTTTTTTGCCATAAAGACGGCTTTTAAACTCCTCTCTTAAAGGGTATTTTGGGGTGAATAACTTTATGTAAGTCTTTGTTGTGTATGTAGTTAAGTGTGTTAGTTTCAAAAGTTTGCAAAACATGACGAAAAACGCGCACTTTTGACCAGAAAAAGAGAAAAAGAGTGGAAGAGTTGATGAGAAATAGATACTTTTTGGTGGTAAAA
>SDBT01005626.1_pt1 | contig 20977 bp, 40 predicted proteins | sample 2277101 | NCBI WGS metagenome assembly SDBT01 (sample SAMN10404973, study PRJNA504765) | marine sediment metagenome | isolation source: marine sediment core GS10_PC15, 103 cmbsf | place: Arctic Ocean: Southern Knipovich Ridge | collected 2010
CATCAGTGTGCATTCGTCTTATTCCTGGAAAGGCTTTAAAGTAAAGATGCTGAAACCGCTTCGCAGTCTCAACGCTTATGTTAAGCTTCTTTGCGTTCGCCGCTGCTGTTCCTAAGTAGTTCGACAAGTGCCCGCCACGCTTGGATATGTCACGGTAACTCCAGTGACGCCAGAACTTTTGCTCTGCTGTTTCTCTGTCCGCAGCGGGGTTTTGGTTAGGGCCTGAACTCCAATCAAGCTCAGGCCAAATTAGTTTTGCGACTGATGTATGAAGATCCTCGTCCTCGCAGGCAGAGATGTAGCCCTCGTCCCCGCTGATGTAGGCGGTTAGGCGACTCTCGGCTTGTGCTAAGTCTAAATACGCAAACTTCTTACCCTCGTTCGCGACGAAGATTTTTCGTAACTCGTCAGTGATGTTCTGTGAATTTGTGCCACCTCCAAACACGTTCTCATTCGCACTAAAGCGTCCAGTGTTTGTTCCACCTATATTCCATGAAAACCGCATCCGCTCGTCGTCGTCTATCCCGCTTTTAAGCACTCCAATCTTCTTTGCCATGTCGCGGTAGGAGAGGACTGCTATAGCAATTGGACGAGCGTAACGGTACTGCTGTATTTGGACTAAAGCATCTCTGTTCACAGTTAGCTTTCTCTCGCCCTTATCGAATTTGTATATCTTTGGGATGTTCATTGTATCATAGAAGAATTCTTTTAGTTGCTTGTGAGAACCTGGGTTTAGCTCTGCTCCCCAAATGACCATAGCGTACCGCTGGACTATACTGTAAATTCTTTCCTTACGATTTCCATAGATGTGCATGAGCCTGCTTACTTCGTAGCCATCAGTTAAGATTCCACGAAGGTCCATTTCAAGGACCGGGGCCTGGAGCGCACGCTCGAAGTCGTAGATTAGTTGAGTGTCAGGGTCTAGCTGCTTCTTTATGGTAGAGTGGACCTCTAAGGTCACGCAGGAGTCCAGTCCGCAGTAGATCTGGTGGCGGTCAAGAGGAGTGCCGTCGGAGGGTTTAAGAGTGGCGGTGTTTATTATGTCAGGCATTACTGTATCCAAGCGCCTATCCGAGGAATGCCAGTAGAGAAAATCTTCTTATCAAATTCCAGCCTTATGTAAAGATAAGGGATACCTCTAAAACGATGTTTCATGGTCCACCACTCAATTTCTGCTATCATCAAGCTGTCAGCAACTTGATTTGGCTCGCCTAAGTGCTTGTGTATAGTTACCTTGTTTGTATATAAACCATTAATAACGACACCTTCAGAGTCTAAGTCAGCATCGCTCACTGCTATAGCATTAAGCAGTACATCGTTGACTGCCTCAATTTTACGTTTGCGAAACCAAATGACCAGATGCAAAAGCTCGTTTTGCTTACCAGTTATTATTGGCGGCACTAAGAATTCTCCAATGGCCAGATGCTCAGGCATTTTCAAGTCGTCTCCTTTCTACAGGCACGCCTGCTGCTTCCGCCTTTGCTATGCCTCGAATCATTCCCTCAGTCACTCCTAAATCAGTATAAACCACGCTTACCTCCGCCGCCGGTATCCAAACCCTTCCCGCTGCCATTCCACGCTGTCGGTCCTCTTCGTTGTACTTTGAGAAGAGCTGCGGGTAGATTAAGTGCGAGGCGAAGGGGGCTTCTTCACGAGAAAGCATGTCCTGGGCACAAGCTATTGCGTAGAGACGGTTACGCTCTACGTTGGACGCGAAGGGGGACTCTAAGATGGCCCTACGCCAAAGCATTGAACTCACCCAAATCATTTTCTCTCCGTCTCCCTTCCAAAGTAGCTATACGTTAACCTGCTTGGATTTAGGCGGTAAAGCTTTTTGATCTCTGGAGCAAGAAAATCGTAGGTGTACTGGTTTATCTCCGAGTATGGAGTTCCAGTTAGAGGATTTAAATGGAGCGTTGTTGGAGAGAAGTCTCTCGTATTGACTTCTTCAGTCATCTTTCTTCTCCACTGTGTCCTTCGCCCGATGTCGCATCAGTTTCCAAGCAGCTTCATCGGTGTAGACTGACCCGAGATACCCCAGGTCTTTCTTCAACTCAATGTAAAGCGCGTGGTGCAGAAGCATAGTATCTTCTAAATAATTCCTAACCTCAACTCCGTGTACCTTCCAAAGATACTGCAAGTCGTAGAGGCCATTCTGAGCCAGCTTTGGCATTGGCATCAGCAGTATCTCTTTGACGAGGTGCCAGGCACGCACCTCGTCATTTATATCTTGGTAGTAATTATATCCAGGCTTCGTTTTATCTACAAACGGAATGGTGATAGCAATATTGTGGCGGGGAGCAAAGCTGATACAGGTTATTTGCTTGCGCTCTGTCTCTATGTCAAAGGCGAGAAGTGGTGCCCCGATGATGTACTTGTCTCGGAAGTATATTATATCGTCGATCGTTGGATTGATCCAGATCTTCTTCTGTGGCCTTCTGATCTCAGGGAACTCCATTTCCCTTTTAGCTTTTATCAAGTCTACGATCAAGGTCAGCCGGCTCTCCCAAACTCGCTGAATGTAGGCTGGGTGCCAAGTTGGAAGAACTTTCTGGCCTAAGACAAGGGACGACTCTGTGACCACCCCGCGGAGCTTTGTGATCCCGCTGGTGCCGAGCAAGGCCCAGGCTGAAACCCCGCCTAGAGCTACTACTAGGTTCGGCTTCACTGAGAGGATTTCTTCTCTCAGTCTTTGAAGCTCCGGCAAGTGTTTTGGGTTTACGTATTTGTTCTGCCCGACACTTGCCCAAGTATAAGTCGATGGCCAAGGGTACTTCGGACAGGCTGTGAGTAGGTCTTCGCGAATTAACTTGTATTGCTCCACAGCCTCTTTCTTAGTGCTGCACCATTCAGCGTGGAACTTGTTGTTCGGTGGTCTCCAGTGGAATACGTTATCCAAGCGACAAATCTCTCGTGGAATACCAGCTTCTTTTAGGCAACGAGTAAACTCCTGGCCAGAGCTGCCGATCAGAGGCTTACCCTCTCGTTCTTCCTCCGCGCCAGGAGCTTCGGCTATGAAAAGGATCTTCGCGTCTGACGGACCTGTTGGTTTACACTCCATCGTCATCGAGATTGCCCTGGAGTGCGACCGAGCCTTGCAAGTGTTCGCACGCCCAGGCGTGCGGCACGGTCTTGCCCTCGTCTCTTATTCAGCTCTACTGAGCGCAGCCTCTTACACGCTGCCTTTCCACAGATCACATAGTTCAGTTGCCTTTGCTTGAAGGGTTCTCCACAACTCACGCACTTTGCTATCGGAAGCTCTTCATTCTTCTTCGACCACTCCTTATTGGTTAGTATGTTTCTCTGTCTTATGCACTCCTTCTTGCCACAAGTTACGAAGTTGACTTGTTTTCGGTCGAAAGGTTCTTTACAGATGACACAGATTGCGCGAGGAAGCTTTCCGTCGTCTCCTATACCCTGCTCACGGAGACGCTGTACTTTAACCCTGGCCATGTTCAAGGCGTTCTTACAGAGTTTTGAGCAGACCTTCTGGTTCTGCTTCTTTTTCTTAAACAAACGGTAACATACGAAGCACCTAGTTTGCGGCGTTGGCGTGACAAGCTCAGTACGGGCTCTGGGTTCGATGGTAAGATCACTTAACATGGCTCAGTTTACTCCCTCTATATTCTCTCATATAGCTTCGCATGTATTCTCGCTTGTAGGCTTGTCTGTCTGGATCATTCTTTAACTTTTGGTAGCTTCTAAAATTCCTTGCTCGGACCCTACATTTAACAGAGCAATATCTCTGATTTCCCCTTATAAGAAAAGGCTCACCACACGTAAGACACGCTCCGGGAGTATGTCTAAGACCAAACTCGTGCTTACATGCCGGACAGACGATTTTCGAAGTAAGTATTGTCATTTCATTTTATCTACATCCAGATGTTTTGCTGCGAGCGCGTTCATGCCGCAAGCCAGCAATTCTTGCGCTAACGTCAACGCTCGCCTCGCATCTAGCTCCACCATCATCGCCTGACCAGCTGGACCGTAAAGCGTCAGCACGATCGGCTGCTCAAGTCCTCCCCATGTCGCAACGGCGCGGTTTACAGTCATTTCGTCGGCTCCTTTGTTGTCTTGACTAGAAGCTTAGTGGCTTCTACATAGTCCTTGTTTATGTCTAGGCCAACGAGTCGCTTTGCTCCAAGCTTCTTCGCTGCTGCCAAAGCTATTCCGCTACCACAGGTAGGATCAAGGATTTCTGTCAAATCATCCACGAACATTCTGAAGAAATGTTCCAGCATCGGCTTCGGCTTCGTTGAAATATGCTCCAGCTTCTTTACCACAGCGTAGTTTAAATTCGGAATCGATGTTATCACCTTTCGATCTCCGAGAGAGGCGTGGAAAGCTGTCTCGTAAACTCGCCTTGGACCACGTTGAGGGTCTGGGATCAGCCCTCGATCCTTGCTCCAAATGAGCGGAAAAGGATTGACATCAAATCCTGCGTCAGAAAGCATGTCTATGGTTCTTTTATAGTGGTTCATAGAGAACCAAAAGAAAAGATGGGCGCTTGGAAAAAGTAGCTTGTCTTTGTGTATAACTAAGGCTTCTAACAAGGCTATATAAGTCTCAAGCGAGTCGTCATACTTCTCCCAGGTTTCAGAACCTGAGTAGTTCGTAGTGCCGTATTTAACTCCGTAAGGAAAATCACAGTGGAGGAAGTTGAATCTTCTTCCTTTGTAAGAGGCTGCCCATTCAGTGAAATCTGCTACTGAAACATCGGATGCTGCTCCTATCGACTCCTCCTTTTCTTTCTTCTGAACGGTCTCTGTCACGAAACTAATCTGTGCTGCTTCAGTTCTCACAGCACGCTCCTGTCTCCTTCGTATCACCTTATATGCAGCTTCTATACTGGTGGCCGCAACAACGCTCTTGTTCTTTGCAAGGAGAGCTTCTGCGACCTGTAGAAGCTTGCTGATATGCTGTGGAGACAGTCCAATGGCTTCTGCTGTAGACTTTCGAGTCCAACCTTCTTCGCTAGACTCTCGGAGTCGATGGTATTCTGCGGCTGCGAGGCAGTTCTGTTCCCAGGGAAGGTCCAGACGTTTGATGTTCTCTTCAAGCTCTATCGCCTTGGTTTCGTGAGGAACGAGTTCGTCTAGGTAATGGACTGGGATTTCTTTGAGCTTTAGATGCTTGAAGGCAGCAAAACGCCGCTCACCTGCTACTAGCTTCTTCTCTCTGGTTACTATTATTGGGTGTAATAGGCCGATGCGAGCGATGCTGGCGGCGAGGTCATCTATCTTTAAAAGCTCTTTCCTCTGGCGGTTCTTGGAGACTTTTATCTCAGCGACGGGAAGGAGGTGGAACTCGTAGCTTACTGGCATGGTCTTTGCCTCGCTTAAATATTCTTGCAGAGTTCTAGAGCTTGATCTTCGGTGAACCCTTGCTTGGTATAGGCTAAGAATACCTGGCGACGAACGCTGGCCATTAGAGTTACATACTCTATCATGGCACCAGCATTACGCTTTAACTCTTCAACAGCACCTCGGTAGAGATCTTTTGTACCGATGTCGATTGGCCTAATGTCTTTGGGCGCCATTAGAGTCTCCCATTATAAATCTGGTACTTCGCCTCATAGCTCCAAGTCTCAAACAAGTCATACAATTCGGTTCGAGTCCTGCCTCGTGGCATGAGAAGCAGTCCCAAATGAACGAGATGCCTACCTAACCAAAACCGCCAGTATCGCATCAGACCCTCCCATGGTCAAAGCAATAAGTTGTGCTGTTCATGTCCTGATAGATGGCTGGATTCCTTTTCTTCAAATCATCTGCAATCAATTTAAAGACCAACCTGATCTCCTCTTCTGCTCCTTCCACAGTTCGCAAGCCGATCAAATGCCTCCAATTCCGGTGGTTCGTAGTCATGATAATCCCAGTCGCCATACCAATAGGCATAAGCCGACGCATCGCGCTTTGGAGTTTCTTCTTGTCACCGAAGGCACGCTTAACCTGATCCATTCCGAGGATGCTGACTAGCTGCTTCTGAATAAGTTCAAGCTCCTCGAAGCAGCCCTCGAAAAGTGCGTCAACGTGTTTACGTTCTTTATCTGGAAGATCTTTAAAGACCTCTGGGAAGTAAGCCTTGAGAGAAGTCGGACGAACGAAGCGGAGGCTCTCTTGAGAGAATGCACAGAGCCTGTGGCGCACGACCTCGTGAGTGAAAACCCTCGTCACGTTCTCAATTGCGTAGGTAACGCTTGCGTGCTCTATCACGCTGCCGTGACCGACCTTCAGTATGTTGTTAATGTATGCTTTGTTCCCGGTCCTGACTCTGCTCAGGTTTTTGTTTATCTCTGTGACAGAGGTTGATTCTGTCTCCCAAGATTGATAACACCTCCTCCCAGCAACCTCAACGAGAAGCTCGGCCCCGACTGAGGCGTCTGTTTTCCAATCAGAGATGTTGTGGAAGTTTAAGAAGTCTCTGAGGCCGTCTTCTTCTACTCGGGTCTCGCCGAGGCAGAAGATTTCTGGGATTACTCTCTGCATTTCATCGCCCCTCTGGTTTCGGTGCGGGCCAGGGTGCTCTAATTATGCCGCAGCGTGGGCAGCTTGTAACCCATTGCCCAGCGTTGACTTCGAATATTATCCAGCAAGACCATTTCATCATACTACTCCCATTTGATAGATTCGTTACGAGCGTCTTTGAACTCGCAGCCTTCGATGATGGAGTGTGACGTGCTAACAAACCGCTCTAACGCCTCCTGATTGTTAAGCAACATTTCAATGATCTCTCGCTTGGTCAGCTTCATATACATGACGATCTTCTCGTCACGAGTCTGCTGAATTGTATACAACATCACGCTACTCCCATAGCCCAGCTTGCCAAGAAGCCTATGACGAGGCCCCAAAAGATAACCCAGATGACTATCGCTAACCAGGGCCAATCATCGAAGTTCATTGCTTTCTCCCAAGTGTAAGGGGAGAGTTTCCCCTCCCCTCACCTTCCTACGCTGCCTTCATGTAGTCGTTGAGTTCCATGTAGAACTCACCTTCCTTCTTCCCTGCTCGATGTGAAACCTGGACAGTGAGTGGAACATTCGTGCTCTCTGGAATAACCTCATCGAAGTTCCTCCCAGAGCAACTCAACTCCAGTCCGTCCTCAAGGAATTCTCGGAGACGGTATAGCGCGTCCTTCGTGAGCCAGAAAGTCATGTCAAGAGGCTTACGCTCACGAAGCGCCTCCATACCGCCAGCCGCCTCGAAGAGTTCTTCATCAACGTCTTCAGTGGGGCCGAGAAGCTTGATACTAAACAAGATGTATGGCGTCTCTTTCTTGCTTGACCTTCCCATCTCGTGCGACGCAACCACTGACTCATAGTGGCCTGCGGGAAAGCTTTTCGGACGCTCAACTGACTCGATTTGAACGCTTAGCAGTTTGTTGAAGTTTACTTCTGTCATTCGCTCTATCCTTCTCCTCTAGTTCTCTTCTTCAGGGGTGAACGGTACAGAGCTGCTGTCATAGAATGTGAGATAGAATCGTGGCTCAGTATCTTATGACCAGCAGCCTCTATGGCATCGGCAGCTATCGCTAAGAGTCTGGACTTGCCAGACCCCTGCACACCCTCGAACGTTATCGTGACTACCTTTTCTTTCATACAGTTCTCCTTGGCCAAGGGGAACGGAGTGGGAGAGAAGCAGGGCTTCCAACCCTCAGAACTTCTCTCCCCACTCCTACTCAAGCGCTAGCACTTGAGGTCTCTTCTTCAACCCAATCGGCGGACTGAAGAGTCTTAAAAATTGTTAAAAGCCCGTCCTTTATCGGCAGCTCTGAGGGCAAGGTTCCAGGCAGGATCGGGAGCTTTAACTCCACCATCCCTTCCGAAGCTATTCTTATAACCCTTTTGGCTGACTTTCCTGAACCAACAGTAGTTGTATGGACTATTGAGTTGAAATAGCCGCCGACCTTTGGAGGTAGCTTACTTCCCAATGCCCGAGGCAGGCCAATAAGAGTTCCCTTTAAAATGTCGTCTATGAATGTAATGTGGGAGTTGACGATGACGTGACACCTTATAGAGTCGCTGTAAAGTAGCTGCAACATTCCCTCCAGCATGTCCATTGCTTGGCCGTAATCTGGCTGGGAGGTGAAGGTATCAAGCTGGTGCATGTTGAGCTGGCGGACGAAGCGAAGAGCAGCTACACCAGCGAAGCCAAGACTGTCTATTAGAACTATGGTGTCTGGCCCCCACTCTCCGATGTTGCCCAAGTCGTAGGTTTCAGTGCTGCCATCTTCTACAGGAAATTTCCACTTGGTTAACCCTGCCAGGGCGTCGATGAAGGCAGTCGGAGTTCCTTTGGTAACTATCATGGCAGAAGGTTTTATCTTATCGTCCTTTCCGCGAGACTGACCTTTTATAAGTTGCATCTTATCAGTGAAGGTCTCGTAGTAGAGTCTCTCAAGGGCCTCGCGATTTTCTCTTAGGAGATTGACAAGGATGTCCACTCCGTTATCGAAGTCAACAACTATTAGCCGGTAGCCGGCCTCGACTAAGCACGCTGTCGCGCCGGTCTTGCCGCTGCCAGGGACACCTAAGTTTAGAAGCTTGGTCGTCTTTTTAGACTGGTGTTTTGTTCCTTGTGGCATCTTCTTTCTTCTCCTTGTTTAGAGCATCGAGCTTGGCGAGGGTACTTTGCGGTCATGAGCCAAACACCTCTACGACTTTGGCTACCAATTTAGCCAAATCTTGCAGCGGGCATTTTTCACAACGATTGCGGACAGTACAGCCGGCCCATTCCTCGCCCATGTAATCGCGATGAGGAATTAAAGTTACCCTATTCCCGCACTCGCAATCCAAAGTTCCCGGATCACGACGCCCTTTCTGTATATCATCGCGTCTGTCAATCGCGCCGGGGTCCGCGGGGGATTGGCCTCCATCCATCGCCATGGTCACGTTTTCCTGTTTGCTGCCGCGCGGCAAACACATAACAGCCGCTGCAAATCTCCTATCTCTATGCCCTCATCGTCTTCGGGCAATTCAGCCAGCACAATGCGGCACGCCCCCTCCAACTCCACCACTCGCTCCCGCAGCGCTTTGACGACGGCGATGAGAGCGTCAATGTCTTGTGGATGTAAATTCCGCCAAGGATCGAGAGGCGACTTGCGGCTGGTGCATCCTGCTGTATCCCCGATACGCTTAGCCTTAATTACTTCCAAATCAATCGCGCCGGGGTCTGCGCGGTCCTGCATGTTTTCTTCACGCTCTTTGTCATCTTTCTGCATTTGGCGAAACTCCAACGGGGTTAGTTATCATATCAACTGAGTTACGCGACTCGACTCCTCTCGCCGCTGCTCGGCTTTATCTCTCCACAGTTCATCGTTTCGCTTATCTGCTGTAGTACCCAGCTCACTAGCTAAGTCCATTGGGTCTTTTCGACATTCCCAGATAAACATTTTGCACCACAGCTCAATGTAAAAAAGGTCGCGCGTTTCCTCAATGTGTATATTATGTCCCTTCTGCATTCGCCTTGCTATCTTATGGCAAGCGTCTTTCATCCCTGTGACTAATTCACGAACCTCGATATTTTCCCCTTCTAAGTCTTTCCATAGCTTCTTATTCTCTTCTCTATACGTGTCGAGTGCTCCATCACGCCAATCTTTCATGACCTTAACTCAACTCCTCTTCTCTCAAGTTCCCTCAGCACTTTCCAGCAGGCCATGGTATCAGCATCTGCTGTGTGAGCAGCGGAGAAGCCAGCGGGATCGACTAAAGACTTGTATGCCTCGATCAGCTTGGGCCACTTGTAGCCTCTCGGGCTCGGAATCTTCAGGATCGGCGTTGCTGTCTGCATCGTGCAGACGTGTGGAAGTTCTGTAAGGCGCTCTATTGAAACCTCAGCCCGGTGATAGGCGCAGGACATGATCTTGAAATCAAAGTTATAATTATGGCAAACTACTCGTTCGACTTCTAGTAGCGAACGCTCAAATCTTTCGATGACTTCTCTTAGCTCAACGCCTTCCTGCTGTGAACGAGCCATTGTAATTCCGTGAACATTCGCGGCTGCTTCTGGAATCTTGACCGGACACTTTACTATGGAATCCCAACTGAGAATCAACTCATCTCCCTTTGCTATAATCACGGCGAGTTGTACGAGGTGTGGCTGGCGCGAGTCGTTGGCTGGAGCCTTCCAAATAGGAAAGCCTGAAGTCTCTGTGTCGAAGATTAGGTCGATCATGGTGTTACCTTTCTGGCCAAGGCCCGTACATTTCTTCCGCGCTCTTTTCTATCTCTTCACGAGTCCTGTGCGGAGCATAATCCATCAGTTGTCCATAAACAAAAAACTCCGCGAGAGATTTGGGACCAGCGTAGTATTTCGCAAGCTCTAAGAGCCTATCTAGCTCTAGATGTGGCTTTGACTTTGGCATTAGCTTCGTCCCTTCTCGTATTCTTTTCGCCACCGATCAACTATCTCCGACGGAAATTCTTCTAGCGCCTTGTAAACAGTGTCCCAATCAACCTCTAAGCCTTGGTCCTCGGCCAAAAATGCAACGACTAATGCTGGATGATACTGCATATTATTCTCTCTTCTTAAGTGGGTCCCACACTTTCTTCTCGAAATGTGTCTCCAGCTTTCTCCTCCTGATAGAAGGTGACTTGTTGCAGACATCTCTGAACTCGCAGCCTCCGAAGTGATGGCACGCAGTATCATTCATTGGCCAATAGCCAGCCTTGGCGTAGCCCTCAGCTTGCTTAATCCAGACTTCAATATCCTTCAACCACTCGTCTATCTGCTCTGGAGTTCTTTGGATAAGCCCGCGCTGAGGTTTGGAGAAATCAATTGCGACTTGTATGCCGTCAATAATACCTCCGAGGATAGGTTTGTCGAAGACTATCTTTCCGGCTGCGGTATAGGTAGACATCTGATTATCGGGTGAGAATTTCTTGAAGAAGCTTTCGTTAATGGTGCTTTTTGTAGTCTTTATGTCTTGGAACCACAAGCCGCCAGCGAACTCGGTCAAGCGATCAATGTGGCCGGTTATAACGTAAGCTGTTCCATCAGGAGAGACTAATGGTAGCTCAAAGCGAAACCATAGTTCCACTGCTGGGGAACCATCTTTGAGGATTATTGTTTTTTCAGAGGACTCTTTGTAGTGGTCCAGATACCAGACGACTGTACGGACTAGGGTGTAGCGGTTCTTGTTCTTGTCGTCGGAGATCCAGTGGAAGAAGTGATTTGGTTCAAGCTCTACTTTTTCAAAGCAATTAGGACAAATATGATCGTCTGTATCATTTGCTACAGACTCAGCATCTATGTCCAAAGCAGCAGCTATGCCACAAGTTTTACATACTGCTGCTGGAAGCCTCTCTCCAGTCTTCTCCAAGCAATGCCTCACCGCGAGCCTCACTGCAGCATTGTGGTCTTTTCCTTCTGCTATGGCTCTACAGTAAGCTTCGTTCGCAGAGTGCGTTATTAAACCGAAAAGCAAATGAGGATTAATCCCTTTTGGGAACCAGCCTTCTACATGGTGATACTGATAGAACCTGGCGCACTTCTTTATCGCCCCCGTGGAGACGGTATCCCAGACTAATTGCAGCCCTGGGATTTCTTTACTAAATGAAGTGTTGTCTGCGGTTAGTTCCGCGAGGGTTTCTTTTGACAGCATGGACTCTCCTTTCTTTTTGCGGCCTTGTAGCTCATAGCCGCAGGCATCTGGATCGTAAGCGGTGCCTTGTTGTTCATGACTCATGCCAATACTCATAGGAGAATGGATGAAGTACGGACCTACTCTTTGACTTTTCCTATGCCGAGATCCTTTAGGTTTAACTGGCCCTTCGGTGGAGCTGATTTGTACTCCTTCGGGCGTCTTGCTCTTCCTTGAGACTGTGCTGCGGCGTCTTCGCTTTCCCATAGCGCCCTCTTTTCTCTAAGGTCGGCAACTATTTTATCCACGTCGTTGTCTGTAAGGGAGAGAGGGTCTGCAGCGTATAGGTCGTCTAAGGATCTTGGATCAGCTTCGCTGAGGGGGCTTTGGTCAGACATCTCCTTGTGTCTCCTTGAGATTCTCTATCGAGGGCGGCTTTATATCTAAATCATCTATGCTAGTTTGGATCTCCTGGGAATCTTTTTCTCGCAACCGCTCGCAGTATTTGTGGATTATCTCTCGTGCAGCAACTGACCAGCCCTTTGCGGTGTGGAAGCTGATGAGGGTGTCCTTGTCACCGGCTTGGAGGTTCAGCGTTACTTTTTGTAAAGGTATGCCGATCTCTCGTGTCATTCAGTAAGCTCCTTGAGAGAAGTAGTGGTGCGGGATGGAGGCGCCTCCATCTAAACGGCTGGCTCACTACACCAGCGACCTTCGGTCCATGCCGATGCTCTTTCGTTCTCTGAGCTACGCTTTACTCCGCACCACACAAGCAGAGGCGCCTCCCTGTTAGGGGATTTGCCTCCACTTAATGCTAATAGCTTACGCCGCGACTGAGCTGAGGTCTAGCTCACCTGCCGTCAGCTTGTTTCGCTGATCGACGCGCCGCTTGGCTTCCTTGGTGACATCGGGGTTGTCCGCAATGACCTGTTCGGCCAGGCGATTGATGTCTTCTATGTCGATGTCACCGATCTTCATGCCCTTCTCGCGAATGGCCTTTCTGACGATCTCCTTCGCGATGTTGAGAGCCTCGCGCTCGACTGGATCAGATGGGCCGCGGCCTTTTCGCACGCCGAACTCGTACCCTTCCAAGTACTCGTCGATCTCTGCCTGCATCTTGGCTTGCTCGAAGGTCTGAGCCTCGGTCTCCTTCTTCACGCGGTCGGCCCAGTTGTTCCGCGCGTTCTCTGCGAGGGTCTGATTGAGAACGCTGGCGTCGGCAGCGGTACAGACGTAGCCCTCGTTGAACGGTCGAGGGATGTCGAAGTTCTTGCCTTGGATGACAACGGAACCTGTCGGGGTTTCTTTACTGAATTGCATCTAGCTGCTCCTCGTTGGCGTTGAGTGTTCAGGGTTGATGGCGCGTATTAAATCATATCCCGGCCCGTATGTCAACAACAAAATTCGAGGCTGGGCGTTTTAGTGCGGGGCCATATCTATCGTTACGGTATGAGCCATACCACCACTCATTAACCTGGTTCTTCGAGCTTATTGACCTCTATTCGCTCAGTCAACCAGTCGCGTAACTCAAGTGCTTCAGCTCTACTCAGGTACACGGAACTCTCAAAATCGATGTCATCAATCATGATCTCAATCTCGTCGTCTTTGTCGAAGTCGTAGACTCCTAACGGACCACACCTAAATTCCTTCCTCATGGAGCTTCTCCTAACTTATCGCACCAATTGCAGCCTACTCCTAAAGTCCAAGATCACTCAATGTGAGCTTGCTCTTCTTCTCAGAAATTTTTGGAACTTGCGAGGTATCTAGTGTTTTGGGTCGAGGAACTCCGGTTATCAACTCCCTCACCGCTCCTGGGCTCGTGCTTTCCAGGTGCAGTAGCAAGAAGAGTTGTTGCATAGTTCGAGCAATAAAAGCATCACCTCCTTCACCATTACCTTCATCACCGACGAGAGTAAGAAACCCGCCGGCGTCTGCTATCCCGATAGCGTTCTGCTCTTCGATCCAAGTCAGCCTAAGCCCGCTCTTTGCGCTGCCGCCGTCAACTGCGTGAGGAAAGGCTTGGTAGATTAGCTTCATTCGGTCGATGCCATTTCGCAAGCGAGACTCAGCCCAAGCTTCAGCACAGGCGACTTGCGCGGCGAGGATTTCGGCTGGGGTTGGGAGTTGAGTCATTGGTTTATTAACTTAGCAAAGGCAAGAGCGGCGTTCTTACCCTGGATTAGAATAGCGTTTGAGAGCGTGCTCAACTGCTCTATCTTTCTCGGAGTATAGAATTGACACACTTCAATCCATAGGTTAAAGTTTGGTAGGTAGAAATCAATCGAGTGGCTCTTGCCTTCAGCTGTGACTGTCTCTATATTTTGCTTGTATGATATTCCTGCCATAATCAAGGCGTCCGCCACGATTTTCTCTACTGGATTTTCCATTTTCTTTCTCCTAGCTTCCACGGTTTTATTTCTCAGAAAGCTTTTAGCTATTTCACATAAGATTTGTGTTATTCTAGTAAGAGGACGTGGGTTGTGTGCTGAGTTTTAACACACAACCCACGCTAGAGTTTAAGCTCTTGGTGAGTCCAAAGCGGCTTCATGATGAGCTTTGGCCTTCTTGACCTTTTTGATGTCAAGGTCTCTGAGCGCTATCTTGTTTATGTTCGGAAAAGCTTCAGCTGCCGGACCCGAGTTTCGCCAGGATAGAACTGATATCGTCTTTCCATCCCTCGCGTAATTCCAGGCTTTGAAGGCGAGGGCAATCATTTCAGAACCCTCTCGCCGTCGCTTAGCGTCTAGCGACGTGATTAGCCACGCTCTGAAACGAAAGAACGGATCGTTTACAGCTACGTCAACTGGGTCCAGCAGAGTTTTGAGGAAGCGATCTGCCAGTTCTTGATCCTGGTTAGAGAAGATGTAGTAGAGGAATCCGGAGATACCAGGAGAAATAAGACCCTTGGTACGACTGCAGCGGTCAACGGCGAGTGCCATATCCGCGTGGTTCTGGAAGCACTCTTCGATATCGCTGTTTTCGACTAGATTCTTTCTGGATTTGTGTGTATCTACCACTCCCCGCTGCCACCTGATGAGCCAGGTTAAAGCCGTAGATGTGCTGCGACGGTGGCGATCCAGACCGGCCAACCCAAGAACGTCGGCGCCGTTTCTTAACGCTCGTATAGTGTCGATGGTACTGAAAGCGTCTTCCGCGATGTCATACACGATCACAGTCTCTACGGATATGTCCGCAAGGACAATCGCCCAGAGTCTGTGTTGCCCATCCAGTATCTTACCGTCTGAGCTAATCTTGAGTGTATCTCCGTTGAACCTCCATTTGCCAGCTTTTATTTGCCTCGCTATTCGATCAATAAGAGGCTGGCGAAGTGACCGATTGAGTGTATTGGCTTCCAGCAACTTTGCTGCCATTTCTGGAGTTATGATTATAACATCCAGATATCTTTTCTTGCCTTTTACAGTTATTGTTCTCTTACTCATCTTCATTCCTTTCTTTACTCGCCCTAGCCGACACTCGGCCCCGTTGTCAAAACTGCATTGAATGAAGCATTAGCCTCGACGCAGGCAAGAAGACGACAGATTCCATCGTATATTACACCGTCGTCTCCGATATACATAGACCCACGAATACTCGTGTTCCAAGTTCCATCTTTCATGGGCTTTACCAATCGCCTGATGTGGGCTGCGTTTGGATCTTGCCGCCGACTGTCGGTGTTAGCGGCAAGAAGCTTCTTTGCTTCTTCTGGCGTTATCCAGACTTCATGACTTTCCATTTTCCCACCCTTTCGTGGCGCTGCGGCGGTCGGGCGCGTCGGTATGCCCACAAAATGTGTAGACTCGCCGCCGTTCGTTCTGACAGACCCACGACATAAGCCGGATGATGACGGCTGGATTGGACCTCGAAGCAATTTCAATGGTGTCGCCGCGTTTCATGGCGCCGCTGCGTTTACTCATAGTTCGTTTTTTGCGAGCCATAGCGTCACTCCTCCTAGTTCCTGGTTATTCAATTGGGTACGCTAGGACAATCGGCGGCTGGCGGCGCAATAAAAGGACCATCCTCGAAGTTACGCCATTCTCCATCGTCCCATTTACGCCAGTCCCAGTCGTATTTCTCGCAGATGACTCGAAGACAAGGTTTTCCATAGTATTGATACATGTCTTCCAACTCCTCACAAAGATCATCTTTAAGAAGCCAGAGCCATATTTCATAGTGCTCAATACTGCGGCCAGATGAAATACCCCGACAGTTGTTGGCCTTGCCCCAGGCAAACTCCATATAGTCAAGCATTTCTAAGATTATGCTTTCGCGCTCTAGCTTGCTTGGAGTCCATTGATCTGTAGTGACTTTCTCCTTTAGATACGGCTTCGCTTGCTCAAACAGAAGATAAGTGACTAGATCGCTTTTTTTGAAGCCAAAGAAGTCGTCGTCTTTGTTCCATTCCAATTCCTGCAACTTAGCATAAATCTCGTTAAGGGTTCTTACTTCGTTACTATGCTGCGCCATTTTCCCATCCTTTCGTAGTGATATAAGTAAGCTGTTCCTTCGCCCGAGTCACTCCGACGTAGCGAAGATTTCTTTCCTCTTGCATCATCCACTCATATCGCTTCGGGTCTTTGTCATAAGCCTTCACCGCCCAGATCGAAGGGATGAGCTTTTGGTTCAGGAAGAAGACTCGGTCCCACTCCAGCCCCTTCGCTCGGTGAATGGTGGAAAGCGTGATCGGGGCAGAGGTTTTACCGAAGAGTTCTTCTATTGCGTCGATCACGTCTTCTACAGTTCTAGCAGCGGACCCGTCGATGATAGCAAAAAGAGATTCCGCCTTGTCATTAATCGCTTCAAGCTTACTCGGCTGATCCTTGGCGAGGGCCTTGGCCGCTTCTTGTTCTTTCCACTCAACAAGACCTTGGAGGAGGTAAGTAACGGGCTGAGTCAAATCCTTCCCAACGATGCGCTTAGTCAACAGTTTAAGCCCGGCGCCGATGTCTCGTCCTACCACGCAAACTCCCCGACCATCTGCGATGAGCTTATAAGCTAACTTAATGAGCGGGGCGTTGTTACGGCAGAGGACAACATCGCCTGTCTGGAAAGTTGAGCCAGTGTAAGCGTCCAAGGTTGAGACCAAGCCTTCTGGAGCAGTCGGTGAGGCTTCTATCCTTGGTACTACCTTTTGTGCCTCTCGCACCACGCTTTGACAGCAGCGGAAGGAGATCGTTAGCTCCATTTCGTCGAGGGAGAAGGTGTCAACCAACTGCCTGATGCTGTTGCTCATCGCAGCCCGAAAGCCATAAATGGCTTGGTTCTCGTCACCGACTGCGATAAGCCGACCACCCTTTCGGAGAAGCTTTTTGATGATCTTGTGTTGAATTTCGCTCAAGTCTTGTGCTTCGTCAACTATGATGTTGTCGAACTTGTCAAACGGTGCACCCCAGAGAGCAGGGATGTAAATCTGATCGTCGAAGTCGCAGGTGCCGGCGAAGGCTTTGCTGTTGCAAGACTGAAGTGCGAGCTTTGCTAGCCTGTAAACGTCCTGGTCGAAGAGAATATCGTAGTGGGCAGCGATCTCTCCCCAGGCTTCTGGCGTATCCTCGACCAGCGGCAAGAACATGCCGGGAGTGCCTTTGGGGATCAGCCCATGGTGCTTGGCGCGGGAGACGAGTTGGGAGATTGAGGAAAACAGCTCCCAAAGGTGTTTGTTCTCTTTCTCATTAAGAAGATCTCTAACCACCTTCCGCGTCTTATCCCGGTCGATTGCTACCTTTCGACCGAGAAACTTACAAAGCGCTCCGTGGCCAACGCCGTTTAAGGTTTTGCATACGGCGAAGTGGCCGATCTTTTCGTCGAGCGTCTTTTTGATCCTCACGTTGAAGGCGAGGGCGAGGATGGAGCCGATGAGGTAGGTTGCGCCCTTGGTTAAGGTTGTGGTTTTGCCGCTGCCTGCGACAGAGGTTAAGACTAGAGAATCCTGCGTAGATTCTAGTCGAGTGAAGAAGTCGGACTGCTGTTGAGTCCAAGGGATTTCAGCTTGCATGTGCCTTCTCCTCACCAAGTCCTGTGGGCTTCTGTGATGTGCTCCAGTCCATCATACTCCTCGATTTCCCATTCAACACCGTCTGGGATTTCTGTGACCTTTAGGTCAGCATGGTCGTCGTTAGCTGCTTTGCCAAGCTCCTCGACTGTTTGGATAAGATCCGGATCATCGCGCGAGATGTCTCCGGCGTATAAAATAGCCTTGTTATGAGCCTCATTGTCAGCGGCGCGCTCAGCCGCTGAAGCTCTGCTCCAGTTCATTAGCTTTGGTCGCTGATCCTCTGGCACAGTCCAATAAGTTGTGTCGTAAGCATCACTCTCTGGATACAAGGATATGCCTTTTATCTCAGCATAGCGTTGCATTGCTTGCTCGCTAAGGCCAAAGCCTCCGTAGCAGCGATTCGTCACGATCTTTTGCATTGGTTTGACTCCTGGTTAGAGTTAACCGTGTCCTATTCTCGTAGTTACCCACCTAGTTCCAGTGGTGTTTCTAAAAGAGCTTGAGATACGAACATCTTTATCGTTTCGACAGCGGTTGCAAGTTCTGAAGTCGGAGAACTTATCGTTCTCAAACTTCTCGCCGCATTTCAAGCATTTTCTAGTCTTCATGACTTTTCCTTTGCCCAAGCTCGGGCGGCTATATCTCGGAAACGATATCCCTCGTCAGTTTGTTCAGTGTTGCTAGCTGTGAGCCTAAACGTCACGCCATATTTCTCAGGTAGCTCACTGTCAAGTTCAAATACGTGTAACGTTAAAGGAGGATGCCATATTTCAACATCCAAGGCAAACACTACCTCTATATCCCGTCCCGTCTCTGCTATAGAGTACGAGAGTCGGTTGATGATTTCACTCGCTTTCATCGTCTTCTACGTCCTCATGCTCCAACAGAACCTCTTCAACGCCTTGCCGCAGCTCACGTCGGAGTTCTTTCCAGCCGTAAGCTTTGAACCAGCCTTCGAGTCCAGCCGTGGTCCACATTTTGGTCATCAGTCTTTCCTCTCTTTATGCTCAAAGAGCGCCTACCTGGCGCTAAAAGCCTAAAGCGTTATCTCGTCAAGGGCGCCGCCTAGTGCTTTAACGAACACTATGAGCGACTCCAAATGCGCAGAGGGAATTTGGCAGAGAATCAACCTCGTCCTTTGCTTTCCTCGCCGACGCTCCAGCGCTTCGCAAGCGCAGCGAGTCCAGTACGGCGCTTCGTTTTTCCGCAGCCAGTTTTGAATTCCCTCCTTGGTAATGCCGAACTCCTTCGCCAGCTCTTCAACAGTCACACCGTCGTCAAGAAGCCGTTTGACGCGAGCGGCATCGGTGGTTTGATGCTTGTGTCCCATTACAACACTCCTATTAAGATTCTAAGTCCGAAGTAGCCTAGCACGACGAGGGAGATAAACACGACGCAGTTTTGTAGTATCTCCATCATTCTGTCCTTTTGCTATTACAACGGCTCTCCTTTTAACTGCTCGCCAAGTGAAACCATCCTATTAAAGAGGAAGTTCTGCATCGCGCGAGTGCAGTCTGCGTAGCCCTCGACGAGGTGGACATATTCTTCGATGAGTGTGCCAGCTACCATCTTCGTGCCCATCTCAAAAGCCTGTCGAGCGATATAGATCTTGCCGTTGTCAGCAAGACCGATGACGTTTTCTCCAAGAGTGTTAACGATGACGATCTCCTTATCATCAACGGGGAAACGAAGGAAGTTACAGAAGCTTATCGCCTTCTCCAGCTGCTTTTCTTCTATAGAGTTTAGCGCGACGGCTTCTGGCTCAAGGGATTCGGAGGTGAAAGCCTTGAGAACAGCGATGGCGCTGAGGTTGATCTGCTTGCTTTTATCAGCGTAAAGCTCTGCGGCCACCTTTAGGAAGGTTTCGCCAGGCGCTCCAGCCCCTTTGTAAACTAAGCTGTGTTCGGCGTGGGTATCTGTCACAAGGAGGACAGTTTTTATGAAAGGCTCATTTTCGCTGGAGAGAACAGCAGTCTCGATTAAGTCTTGTACTTGGAAATTGTACTTCAAGGTTCTGTCTTCGGTTAAGTCTATCTTTTTCTTCAAGTTGTAGGTGAACAACGTACCCTTTCCGTAGATATCTCCTACCCTTATGCCTTGGTAAAAGATACAGGAGCTTTTGCCGGCGTGTATTTCGACGTCTTTGACGCTTTCAAGTGGCTGTGTTGATAAGATGAACTCTTTTCTCGTACGATGGACTTCTTCGAAGCTCTCGCCTTCGACGATCACCTTGGTCTTGCCGGCCGTTGGGAACGGGAGATTGGACGCAGAATAAGCGTGCCCGCGTTCATCCATTGCGTTACAGTATAGCTCTCTATACGCCATCCACAGCTCCCAGTTCTTGCCGACCTGGGAGGTGAAGCCCAACTCTTCCCCGTTCATGGTGACGATCTCGAAATCGTCGGCTCTGATGTGGGCGGGAGTTAAGGTGAAGTTGTAGACCTTGAGCCCGGACTGGATCGTGATCTTCTGCCCGTTGCGGAGAAGAATGCCGATTGCAATCTTCAACCCGGTGCCGAAGTAGCCGAACGGGTTTTCGCTTTCTTTGCTGTTGACACCGAAGGTCTTGATGGCTCGAATGTCGATCTCGCCTTCGTTTTCGAAGATGGTGAGGTGTTTGGTCATGGTCAGTCTCCATAGGTTCTGTTACATTCCCATGTCATTATCTGGGTGACCTGGATCACCCCTCTGAAAAGGTCTGTTATCTGGATGACCTGGGTCGTCCGCTTGCTGCCTCTCCATCAAGCGGTTCCTGCTCCTTTCTGCGGCGTTAGCGAGCTGAATTACCAGAGTCCGCATCTCGGCTACTGTTAAGTAATCCATTGATGCGGCAGTTCTGATTTCTTTAAGCTCTTCACGAGAGTAGTCTGGATCAACTACGTGGATTATCGTATCACGCCAGGGTGAGTTAAGAAACATCATTTTTCCTTCCTGTTTTCCAGCGCAGCCTCAAACTCCTTAATAGCCTCCCGCACAGCTTGTGCCTTCTCCTGCATTGCTGCGTCAAAGACGAAGTTCCCACCGTAGCGAAAGTGCGGGGCGTCAGTGATGTAAGACCAGAAGGTGTTTTGCTCTTGTAGTTTAAAAAGCAAAAACTTATACACGGCGCTGGATGTGCGGAGGGCCGTGCCCGTTAGTGGTTTTCTGTTTGAAATCTGTCTCATAGAGCTTGCTTCGAGTCGGGGATGAATCGGTAGTCTGGATAGACCGCCGATGGCATTACACCTTGCCAATATCTACGCTCTATCTTCATGAGCCACGCAAGGTTCCCGTCTTGAGTCCATACAGGGTACCAAGCAAACCAGAGATGCCATTGCTTCATTGTTTTATGTGTTCTCATATGACTACTCCATTCATATTATGCTCTAAAGAAAGGGTGAAGCACGGGGTGGAGTCTGGGGAGATCAAGAC
>SDBT01005627.1_pt1 | contig 20976 bp, 13 predicted proteins | sample 2277101 | NCBI WGS metagenome assembly SDBT01 (sample SAMN10404973, study PRJNA504765) | marine sediment metagenome | isolation source: marine sediment core GS10_PC15, 103 cmbsf | place: Arctic Ocean: Southern Knipovich Ridge | collected 2010
ATTATTCGTGATTACACCATCCAGACCGGCTCGCACTGACATTATGCGATTCATCTGAAGTTGGCCATATGGTTTAAAAGAAATGCCGATTGTATTGTCTCCATCCGCTACTGTGTTGTTATTTGAGGAGGTAATTTGATTTCTAGATGTTTTAGTATCACCGGCCCTTACATTTATGGTAATGGGGTCCGCATCGTAGATATCTCGATCCCCAGGCATTATTGGGAGGATACCCAAATTGTTGGCAAGGGTCGTTCCTTCATCGCCAAAATAAAATCCAAAGCCTGAGGCGTTATACAAAACACCACTCATTAAATACTTACAAAAACCATTTGGTGGTTCGCCTATACGACCGATATTCGGAAAGGAAAGGTCGGCTTCACCTGACACACCCGGACTAATGATTGTTGATATGGCCCCAGGATTTGGACATGTCGCAAACTCCTGGCCTGCTCCATTTTTAAAGGCTTCTATCGTGAGGATGCTCTTGTCTAGATCAACATAAGACTCATTTTCATCTACAAAGCTATCCCAGTAGATGGTTCCTGTATTACTTTCGTTAGGAATCCATACAGAAAGAGGGTCCATAGTAGTTGGATCCCACTCTTCAGTGGGATTGGCAGGGTTAGGAATGGTGATATGGGGAGGAGTGAGATCGGGAAACCAGTTTGTATAGGCACCTGAGAAGTCTGTTTCTTCTCCTGTCTCAGGGCCAAACTTGACCCATCCTAGGTACTCGCTCCATGCGTAACCACCAAAGGGCTGTCCGTTTGGATTGGCTACGGAGTCAAATACACAAACATCAACAGCGCCACTAGTATCCCAATTACAATATTGGTCGGAGGCCGCTGATTCACAGTCTACCGCGGTCATTTTTAGGGGGCAGAAGTCCAGATAAACACCCCAGTCGTTCATGTCCTGCGTGCTAACTTCAGGAGTACGGTCGGCATTATCAACTTCGCAGTAGCCGCCAGTGGACCAGTCGCAATAAGACTTTGTGCCACAAGTAGCGACGTCCAGACCACCACAGGCAGACAGGCTTATCCAGCCGAATTTTTCGCCCCAAATATATCCTCCAAGATTTCCATTATAAGTGATTTTGGCAATGTGTTCGTTGGGAAAAGATCCAGGAGTAATAAGTTCTATTTCTGTTTGCAAAGCGGCTCCATCCCAATAGGTCCAACCCACTACATCAGACCACGAAAAACCACTCAAAAAACAAGTCATAGCTGAGTTGTCACAATTCTCGGTGGGCTCATTCAGATCATCAATGGTCACTCCATAAGGAAGGCCAACATCATCCATTAACATCGTATTGAAAACCTGACCATAAATATCACCTGTTATATCGGTTTTAGCGTATGCCGATGAAACGCTGACAAGGGTTATAATGGCGGTTATGAGTAGCTTGCTCTTCATGAAGAGGAAAAAAAATTAGGAATTTTTGCAAAGGGTCTTTAGTTCATTGTCGGAAATCCGATCACATACGTCTTTATCGTGCAATGTGAGTGATTGTCTTAGATAATAGGTATTGATTTTATCGCCTTGTTCCTTCGTGCATTCACTTGATTTAAGATCGTCGCTGATTTTGTCGCAGTAACTTATATCTTTCCTATCAAAAGCTAGCTGTGGGTATACTGAATCCTTACACATAGCAGCTTTGCTTTCGTTGAGGTTGTCACATAAGTTAAGAATTTCCGTCAGAGTTTTAACTGTAGAGGCATTTTCGGCGGCTATTTTGCTTTGCTGTATGGCATTTATGTTTCTTGCAATCGTTGATCTACATTGGGCGGCAACATTTTGGTCAGAAATATTACTACATCCATCTGCATTCAGCTCTTTTGCACTGCTTTTTAGGTAGTAATTATCTTCACATTGTTTTCTGAGTAGTTCCGAGGTGATTGAAGAGCAGTCATCTGCACTTGTTGCGTAGCGAGCTAACATCATCTGAATCTGATCCATGCACATTTGTTTTAGACCTGCGTCAGTTATTTTTGCGCATATTTCTGAATCCTTTTGGTCAATGGCGGATGACATGTAGATTCTGTCATAACACTGAATTCTAAGTATTTCTCCTGCTATGTCATCACATTGTGATACATCACCGCTTTTTACTATTGAGTCGTAGATTAGATTGTCTTCACACTCTTTCTTTAGTTCGTCGTTCCAGGTAATTTTGGCGCACTCTGAAACATCTCCAGACTTAAGAGCACCGACCATGGCATTAGCATCATTTTCAGCTTTTTTTTGAGGACTTGGTTCGACTGGCTTGGCAAATGTCTTAGGCTTCTTTTTCTCAATTTCTACCTTTATGGTTGCTTCTTCCGGTTTTTCTACCTCACTTAATGGGCCTCTAAAATAAAGAAGTCCAGCAAGAGCAATCATTACAACGAGTCCGGGAATGATCCAAATTTTGAATCTGTCCATATTATTTATTTCCTAATTATTCGGTGAATTACTGTCATGAATAGTATCAAAGGCAGCTTCCAAAATGAATTGACAGTAAAAACATAGGTTGTGTCTTAATCAAAAGGTTAGTTACTAGAGATTAACAATAACGAGTGTATAGATTCCGAAGCAAAGAAAGAGGAGAAAAAGAGAGCCAATAAAGTTGGATCTGAATAGCCGAATCTTTAGTGTAAATGCCAAGTGGGCGACCACAAGAAAAATACTGATATTAATAAGGAGTGGTGAGCTAAGAGTTCTGAGAACATATTCGGTTGGAAGTCCCATATTTCTTTCTATGGCAAAGCTCACCAGAAAGAAATAGCTAATATAAAAGAAGAGAAGCCAGCCAACAAAGCTATCTAATTCCATAAAGAATCCTGAGAAATCTGGTTTTTCCCTATCTACTTCTGTAGTGGGAGTTTCGACGGGTAGGCCTTCTTTTGCTGCTGCCGACTGCGTTAGCACCTTCTTTTTTGGCTCATTTCTTGTTTTCTTCCATTTTACGAAGACTTTGGATAATTCCTGCTTTCTTGCATGGCGCATTATGGCACTTGGCGCACCGACATAACTAAAGAAAATTGAAACAACCGATAAGAAGCCAGGGTGAGAATCATCTCGTTTTGTCTTAAGGCCTCGTGTAATCTTTGAAAGCCAGTGCGCGCGACGACCTTTAATTTTAGATATTAGATTTTTATCAATTTCACTGGCTTTTTTGCGATTAAAAACTTTGTGAATCTTAGCCAATATCGTTTGTACCTTTTCAAATCGGGCTACCTTTTTTTGTAGATTATGTAGCTCCAGGAATTGGAAGCGGTTAGTAATGAAGCCACTGCCCTTCAGTTTAGACATCACTCCCTGATACACAGCATTTTCTCCTTCCTGCATTGCATCAGCATTCGAAATCAATTCATATAGGTTATTACATATCTTCGTGATGTGTTTTATGTTGTTACTCGCCCTTATCCTTTCTAGCTCATTGAGGGTTTTTTCGATTTCGTCAGCGAAGGCATTGGAGTACTGATTACGGTGATCACTCAGTATTTTTTTGGTGTTTATGATGAAGCTATCCATTTCAGCGATAATTTCCTCATCAACTTTTTCACCTTCTTCCAGTTCCCCTTTGGTTCCGGCAGTTGATTTTTTTGCAAAATCTATTCCCTCGTCCTGCATCTGCTCCTTCCATGCTTCAAACTCAGGTTTTAAGCTTGCTGCATTCGTATCTACTGAACCTTGCGGGTACAGATCAAGAACATCGAATTGATATTCTGTAAAAAGCCTCCGGTAGGCCGAATTAGCATCTTTTGAATCTATTGTACCGTTCACTTCCTTGCCCTGAGGGTCTTTTGCCAAAAAATAATAAGTAACAATGCCTGCCTGAGTTCCTGTAGAGACACTTTCTTTGCCCTCGACAGTTGCAGCGTTCTCGGCTGTAACTTCGTTAATGGCAACCACGGACATTCCCATCTTGTGAAGCTCCTCGCGGGCAGCTTCAAGAGACTCGGCATCTAGAACACCTTCAAGTTTTTGGTTGCTGGCTCCGAGTGCGGTATACTTAAACTTCATTTTTTATTTCTATTTAAAGAAATTTTAGCATATCTAGAGCTTCCTATGCAACAAGAGTATAGTCAAAATATGAGTTATGTAAAAGTCAGCGTTCTAAAAAGGCCGGGTGAATTTGATCAGCCTCTTACCTACATGATACCGGCAGCCCTTAGCTCAAAATTGACTGTTGGTATGGGGGTTAGTGTGAATCTGCGAGACAAAAAAACCAGAGGGATTGTGATTTCGTTGGAATCAAGTATTGCTGATCATATAAAAAATGTTTGTGAAGTACAGGATTTTTTACCGGATTTGCGGCTTGAACCATCTACCGTTGAACTGGCGAATAAAATTGCCGATTATTACCAGTGTTCGTTGCTTCGTGCCCTTAAGCTTTTTGTGCCAAAAACCCTGTGGCAGGGCAAAGGCAAGCGGACTTTAGCTCAGATTGAAAAGGCTGACTACAAAAGAGCTGACCCAAAGCAGTTTCCGCTGGCTCCCCTGGAGCATGAACTGATGGATGAACAGGAGCTTGCACTAAAAGCAATCGCCTCAGAAAAGAGACCGGTGTTGCTGCATGGTGTGACCGGTTCGGGTAAAACCGAAATCTACTTGCGCGCTATTTTAGAGGCTACTAATAAGGGACAGCAATCTATTTTGCTTGTGCCGGAAATTGCTCTGACTCCGCAGATGATCGAGTATTTTCAACGTTATTTTGGCTCTCATGTGGCTCTGTTTCATTCAAAGCTTTCTGACGGACAAAGGCTTCATGAATGGTCCAAGGTACAAAGTGGTTATGCACCTTTGGTGATTGGTTCCCGTTCAGCCATATTTGCCCCTGTTAAGAATCTTGGGGTGCTTATTCTGGATGAAGAACACGAATGGACTTATAAACAGGAGTCTTCTCCTTACTACGAAACGCATCGTATAGCTGAGATGATGCAAGAGATGACGGGCTGTAGGGTCATCCTTGGAACTGCGACACCACGCTTGGAGACTTTTTATAAGGCTGAAAAAGGGGATTACGCTCACGTTAAATTGTCAAACCGTATCAACTCCTTCGCACTTCCAAAAGTTGAGGTGGTGGATTTAAGGGAAGAATTTAAGAGGAAGAATTTTAGCATATTCTCGCATGCTCTGTTTTCAAAGATTCAGGATCGTTTGAAGAAGAAGGAGCAGATTATTCTTTTCGTGAACCAGCGGGGGATGGCACGGGCGGTGGTTTGCCGCGACTGCGGCCTTTCGCTGACTTGTCCCGAATGTGAGGTGAGCCTGAAACTTCATGGTGGTTCTTACGGAAGCGCTCAGTATTTACTCTGTCACTATTGTTCTTATCGGGCGCAACTACAACTAACTTGTCCGCATTGCAGTTCGATGAATATTCGGCACGCGGGACTCGGAACTGAGCGTGTTGAGGAAGAACTTTTTAAGGCGTTTCCTGGGGTGAAGATTGTGCGTGCCGACAAAGATACGACCTCTGATAAATTAGGCTTTGAGCCCATTTATGAAGCCTTTAAAAAAGGTGAATACGATGTACTGGTTGGTACGCAAATGGTGGCTAAGGGACTGGATTTTCCGAATGTGACACTGATTGGCATTATGCTTGCCGATATTGGTCTTCATGTACCGGACTTCCGCAGTCATGAACGGCTTTTTCAGCTGATTACACAAGTATCAGGTCGAGCTGGTCGAGGAAAGGTCGAGGGTGATGTTGTTCTTCAGACTTATCAGCCTGATCACCACGCTATTCGTATGGCGGCAGATTACGCTTACGATGAATTTTCGGCGCAGGAACTTAGCTTTCGAAAACGTCTTAAATATCCGCCTTTTTCTCATCTGATTAAGTTTGTCGTAACGGGAGATAATCAGGAGAAACTTAAAAAACATGTGAAGGAGGAGCAGGAGGTTTTGGAGGATATTTTTAAAGTGAATAAGCTTCCGGTTACCATTGTAGTGGCACCGGCCATGATTCCAAAAATCGGTCCGAACTACTATTATCATGTTCTTTTAAGAAGCGAGGATTCGCATCTAATCTTTAATCATTGGAAGCCGCCCATGGGATGGAGGATTGATATTGACCCTGTGCATACAACCTAAAACTATGGAGCGGTTTCGAGTAATATTTTCTGAAACTCTTCTTCACTTATTTGGTCGAATATGGCACCGATGATGAGGTCAATGCGGCTGTAGATTGAATCGATGTCTTCGACATCTTCCAGATCAGCAGCAATAGCCGGATATTTATTCATTAGATAATCTCTGGCATTTGTTCCAAGTTCTTTTTTGACATCTTCTGTTTTAGCTTCACGTCCTTTAATCATGCTGAAGAACTCAGGATCAAGTCTCATGACGAAAGCTGATACAATGTCCCGATGGGCTCTTACACTTTTGCCTCCGTGTCGGCCTATACCGGCTTCGCGGGGAATGCTGTTGTCCATGGATGCATCGGCGCGTGTATTGTTGTCGTTGCTTGCCTCCTTGTAGGCAGTTCCATCTAGTATTCCTTCGGTCATGGCAATCCAGCCGGCCATACGGGCAAACTCCTCTCTGCTTGCAAATTTTGGATTTTTTGAATTTTCTTCCAGCCACTGAACGGCTCCTGTATAGGCATTACCGACTCCGGTGATTTTGGTCTCTTGCTGTCCTGATCTACCGGAAAGGAATTGTTTGGCAGTTCTGGAATCTCCAAGGCAGGCTATACTACGCCCCCAGTCGTGATCCCAGCTTCGTTCACCTACTGATTTTTTGACGCGTTCTATTACTTTTGGGCAGTTTTGAACTTCGGTCCAATACCAGTTCTGGAAGTCATCACCAAACCCATTGGCTGTAATGCTTCCCTTCATGAATGATTTTTTGAAATTTTGCAGTGCAAACCTCTTCCAGTCAGCCGTACTCATAGGGGGGCGATGGGTGGTAAACCAGTCCACGGCCGGCCAGGCGTTTAGGTGTTCGCCCAAGGCCATTCCCCGGTCAGGGGGTAACAGGCCTTCAGCCATACCTGCAATCAGATGAAACATGACGTTCTCCGCAAAGCATTTACCATTTTTAATGGCGTACTCTATGATTGATTCATAGAGCATAGGTTCTACTTGTTCACCAGCACGATGCTGTGCCAGTAGTTCATCCAAACGGCCGTTTAACTGATCCTGCATACGGCTGTGAACTGTGTCGTATTTTCCTTTACCGCTTTGATATGCGCCTTCATTGTCTCTTTCGAGGGTTGTGAATTCGTCGTAGTCATAAATCTTACCAAGTGCAGCATGAAGTCTTTGTCGCAGAAGTATGGGATTGTGTAAAAGAAGCTTGTCACCGGGTTTTAAAACGACGCTCGATTGCAGTTTGTTAAGAACTGTCCAAAGATCTTCACCGCGCCAATCAAGTCGGCCTTTAGAGGCCAAAATTCGCAGAATGGCTTTGACTTGGTCTTGATTTGGCAGATGGCTGTTGGCAATTCCTTTAAGTTCAGCCATCAGCTCCCAGGCATCCAGAGTTTCGTATCGGCTTTTCCATTCATTCACTTCCTCCGCTTCCGCTTTCTCATGTCTGGCGCGTGACTCACGACCAAGGTCGGTACCGCTAAACAGAGCCATACCCAATTTGGCGGCGTGATCCTCAACATTTCGTTTGTGTGTTCGCTGTATGAATTCGTAAGTGTTTATTCCAAGCTGAACGAAGTCTTTCATCGATAAAAAGGTGGTGTTGATCCAGAGTTTGCGTACAAGACCGATTTCTGTGTTTGGGGCATTTCTTGCAGCTTTTCCTATTTGCTCTTCAAGATCATTTAAATCGTCGGTTACCTGGTCGATTCTTCCTGAAATAGCTGCGGCAAATACTTCACTGTCCGGCTCCTTTCTTAGATCTTCGTTTAGGTCAGCAGTACCGTCGTTATAGCCGTCCATAGCATTCACTAACTCATTAGCTCCTGGAACCATGCTAAGATATTCAGATTTACCAAGCTCCTTCATTCTCTTTGTCAGTTCATCAATTTTTGTTTTATTATCGTCATATATTGCATGTTCTTTAGAAACAGTTGCTACATTTGTGACTGATTGGCTGGGATCTCTGTTATCTTCACCTGCTTCGACACCTGCTGCATAACCACGTCTTTTTTTCTTTGTCTTCTTATTTTCTTCTTCGTATTCACGGGCTTTTTTCGCGACTTCGATGGCATCTGAGATTCCGGCGCCGATCAAAAGATTGTTCAGATTAGCTTTGAGCTTGCCTAGCTCACCTTTTGATTTATCGGCTTTAACGAGGTTCTGACTTAATTCATTTTGCATAGCGAATATCTCACTCAGAATGTCATCGTCATGTGAGCCATCATCCTTCCAATTCTCACCATCAGGTGCTTTTTTCTTTTGATAATTCTCTTTTTTAATGAATGCTTCTCTGATTTTTTTCCAATGATTGAGGTTGCTTTTGAGTGATTTGCGTAAGGAATCTTTGGTGCTCTTAGATCTTTCAAACTCAACATGCAGCAATTCGTGAATGATTTGGTTTTTGACCTCAGCAACTGTTTTACTAAATATTTTTTCGTTTATGATGATCTTCCACTTATTGCCCTCTTCCTCTATTAACATATCTCCTTCAGTGGTAATACCTTTGGATAACTTCTTAAATTCTGCAGGAGATACAAATTCAATGTGTTCGGCAATCTCCTTGCTTTCGAGAATAGATTTGATTTTTTCGTGAGTTGTAGCTTGTTCAAGTGCTTGTATGGTTTGATGAGCGAGCTGAGCATCCTGATTCTCGGGACTGAGAGCTTCGGACAAGTTGGCATCAAGATTTTCGAGAAAATCCATCGTCGGCCTGATGGTTTTCAAGTCTTGGCTGATTGCAAGCAGTTCTTCCACGTCAATTTCAGATATGTTTTGCAGCCTTCGAGTGAGCTCCTTCATTTTGTCGTGTACATCGCTATTAGGGTCGCTAATCTGACGAAGGGCGGTCATCGCTTTATTGGAAATTGCGGAATCTTCAGAGATGCCTTCTTTGGCCATTTGTTCTTTGTATCGCTTCGTAATCTCGTGGATTACTTCCGGAGTCAATTTTCCAAGAGCTGTCTGAAATCTTTCATAGTCTGAAGCAATTTGAGCTTCGATTTGAGGTCTATTATTTTTGCCTTCCTGCACTTCTGCTCGACTTATCGAAAAATGAATTTTTGCGCTTTGGAAGTTGTTAGCCAGCCTTCTGATCTTTTCAGGATCGTTTTGCTTTTGGTCGACGATAATGCTTCTGGCTTCTGCCAACTCTTCTTTGATACTTTTTAGAGTCTTTTCGGTAAATATATTGCCCTTCTCAGCTGCAGCTAGCTGATAATCGAGTTCTTCCAGTTCCTTGGCTAGAAAATCCTGCACTCTTTCCATGCGAATTGCCTGGGCTTGCCTTAAGAGATGTTTCAATTTTTCTAGTGTTCCTAAATTCACGCTGCCTAAAACACTATAGTTTGAATGATTAATCTCTAGATTGGTTATAGTTTTACTTATCCATTCCTGTTTATTATCGCTTATTTGATCTTTGGTGTACTCAATTTCACTTTCTATCTCTTGCAGTCTCCTTTCGATTCCTTCTATTTCTCTTCTGTCATCTGCCTCGCTTCCTTTTTTGTCCTGTAACTGATAAAGCCTTTTTTCCAAACCATCTTCCTCTTCCTCTAGTTTTGCGATATCTGCTGTGCTTTCTTCTTCTTTGACTTCCCATATCAGATCAGCGTCTTCGCGTAGTTCAGTGGGATGCGTTCTACTAAAAACCCGCTGTATACTGTCACTCTCAAACATTTGTGCACGTGCTACATCGAGTGCCTCTTTAAGGCTATTATCGATGAATGGCAGCATATCAGAGTTCAAGAGAAGCTCTATGTCTACTTGATCTAGTTTTCCGTCCAGACGTCTATCTATTAGGTGCTGGTCGCTTTCTATTTGGTCTACGGCATCGGTTAACTCTGTGATATTTACGATGGGTGCTTGGCGAATAGCTAAAGCATCGAGACAGTTTACTTTCTTTATCTCAAGCCTTTCCTTTTTCTTCTTGTCTTCTTCGTCCGCAATTAGCTTATCGAGTTCACGGACGTTGTTCATAAGTCCGTCCATAGCTGTGAAATTGGAAGTGGCTGATACGTGGGCAAGACGATCCATTTGGTCTTCAAACTCTCTACTTTTATTCCTTAGTCTATTTATCACTTGTCCTATCCTTTCCATATCTTCCTTGATTTCCTTTCTTTTCTTCGGATTTTCTTCTTCTTTCAGTTTTACCTCTTCTTCTTTCAGTTCGACATCTTCTGCTTCCAGCATTTCTTCTATACTGTCTAGCTCTCTATTAAGAGCATCATAGGAATCCTCAGTTGCACTCTCTAATTCTATAGATAAAGCTTCCACTCGTTGTGTTTCAGGATTTTCCAGTAGACGCTTTAGATTCTCTGCGAATGTGGCGAATACAAGGTTTGAATCCAGAATGGGATTATGCCGATAGATCTCTCGAAAGTCGTGACCGATGATGAGATTCCCTAATTTCATAGAGTTATAAAATTATCTATATATTATACATCAAATCAGTTCCCTTTTCAAGGGGCATTTGGCTTCCTTAAGCTAAAATTGTTTACAAAGAAAGCCAGCCTTGTAGGACTGGATGTGATGATGGACGGCCGAGGCGCAGAATTGTTTCGTTACTAGCTCACAGCCATGGCGAGTATATCACCCTATGATTATTTGTCAAGTATGTTTTCTGACAACTTTAAAAAAGGTGGTAATCAGACCAGCTTCTTGCTTCGCTTAACAAAGCATTTTGTAAAGCCAATAATGCCAGTAGTGCACATTTACTTCTTCGCAGGCTTATCTCAATGCCAAGCATCTCATAAATTTCCTCTTTGGTCAGATTCAGGACTTTTTCTTTGGTCATTCCCTCAATCAGGTCGCCGAGCATATCGGCAGAGGCCATGCTGATGGCGCACCCGTTACCCGAAAAGGAGTAGCGAGTGACTTTGTCATTTTCCATCTTTAAATCCACTTCCACGATGTCGCCGCAGGAATGATTTGCTTCTTTGTGATGAATAGCTGCATCAAGTTTCTTGTCCTTGTGGAAGGGCTTTTTGTAACGGTCGAGGATGTTCTGAGCGTAAATATCCATTAGTTAAAGTAGTGGTGAACTTCTTTAAGAGCTTTTACAGCTTGGTCGATGTCATCTTTAGTGTTGTAAAAGGCCAGGCTGATGCGGGCAGTGGCGGGAAGACCCCAGGCGTCCATCAGAATCTGGCCACAGTGGTGCCCGGCGCGGATACAGATATTATTTTGTGAAAGACCTTCAGAGATATCATGAGGGTGTACGCCTTCCATAGTAAACGAGATCACAGAGCCACGATTTTCGTTTGTCTTTGAGCCGATTAGTTTGAGATAGGGGAGTGAGCTTAGCTTTGCGAGGGCATGTTCGGTGAGTTCGCGTTCGATTTTCTGAATCTGATCTAAGCCAATTCCTTTGATGTAATCGATGGCAGATTTGAAGGCTACTACTCCGGCAATATTTGGTGTTCCTGCTTCGAATTTATGAGGAATTTCGGCAGAGGTAAAGTGATCCTCAAAAACCTCCTGAATCATTTCGCCGCCGCCCAGGAAGGGGGGCATTGATTTTAAGAGTTCTTCTTTGCCATAAAGCACACCCACGCCCGTGGGTCCGTACATTTTGTGGGCGGAAAAGACAAGGAAGTCGGCATTCAGTTCCTGCACGTTGATGGGGGAGTGTACGGCCAGTTGGCAGGCGTCTATCAGTACTTTGGCACCTTTAGCGTGGGCGGCAGTGATGATCGGCTTTAGATTTGGAATGGAACCCAGTACATTGGACATGCCCGTGAGTGAAACAAATTTTGTCCTGTCGGTGATCTGAGATTCATCAAAAATAAATTGCCCATTTTCGTCGATATCAAGGTATCTTACTTTGATGCCTTTTCTTTCTTTTAGCTGAAGCCAGGGGACAATATTGCTGTGATGCTCCATTTTACTGAGCAAAACTTCATCACCCTCATTCAAAAAAGTATCGCCGTAGCTTCTGGCCACTAAGTTTATGCCTTCGGTGGCGCTTTTGGTGAATACGATTTCATGTTTTTTAGCACCAATGAAATCAGCGGTTGCCTGCCGAGTATTTTCGTATGCAATGGTGGCTTCTTCCGACAAAAAGTGGGCACTGCGGTGAACGTTGCTATTCAGCCTTTCGTAATAATCCTTTTCCGTATCCAAAACAGCCTGTGGCTTTTGGCTGGTTGCCGCGTTATCGAGGTAAATCAGTTCTGGCCGCTGCTGGAAGATTGGAAAATCCTTTTTGTAGTCCATGCCGGCTGATTATATCAGTTTCTTAATGCTTTCATAAGCGGTTTTGTGCTGCTTGATCTTCTTAAGCTCTTTTCCGAGGAATCCGGTGATCAGGAGTTTTTTTGCCATCTCTTTTCCGATTCCCCGTGCGCCAAAGTAATACAGATCTTCCTCATTAAGATTGCGAATTGCGGCTGAGTGACCTGCTTTGACGTCGTTCGTATCAATCCTGAGTCCTGGTACGGCTCTGACGGTGGTGTTAGGACTGAGGTTTAGAGTTTCTTGCTTCAAATAGCCAGCAGATCCGCTTCCTGTTTTTTTGATAGTCACCATGCCATCAAAACTGAGGATGGCTTTGTCTTGGGCAATGCCTTTCATACCGATTTCGCCGGAACCTTGTTTTTTGGTGTATTCATGCTCAGCATTAAAGCTTAAATCCTGGTTGGTGGCGGATTTGGCAATGATATCGGTGTTGATTTCGGCTCCATTGCCTGATGTTGTTTGAGTGAGCTGGCTATCAAGCTTTTTAGTGCCAAAATGGTAGGTGTAAATGTGGCATTTGGCGTCAGTGGCTACATCAGAAGTGCGTTTTTCCGTCATCTCGGTTTTTTGTGAACTGCAATTGAGCACAACGTATTTTAGATCTGAGTTTGGTTGGCATTTAATATGTTGCTCAAAGCGGATGGTGGGGGATTTAACCTCCGTGCTCCAGTCTTCGATTATGGTGGCGGAGGCGCCCTCACCTAACTCAATGATCAACTTCAGATTTAGGTCATTTGTAGTCGGCTTAAGCTTGATGTAAATGGCTTCCTCAAGCTGTTTATTGGCTGGAATTGTGAGCTTGTAGCACTCGCGCTTTTCTTCATAGCACTTTGCCAGGACGAAGTCCTTTTTGTTGGGATACCCGATGCTGAAAGGTAGGGTGAAATCAGTCATTAGCTAATAGAGTTTTCCATTTCCAGTTCAATAAGTCGGTTCATTTCTACGGCATATTCCAGTGGCAGTTCACGGACTATGGGATTGATAAAACCATTTACAATCATAGCCTCAGCTTCGGCAGTAGGAATGCCGCGGGAAGTTAGGTAGAAGATATCTTCTTCGTTCAATCTGCCCACGCGGGCCTCGTGGTTTATGGTGGCAGAATTATTATCCACTTTAATGTTGGGGTAGGTGTCAGAAATCGAGATGGGATCGAGGATTAATGCGTCACATTCAACCTGGCTGATTGCGTTTTTGGCTGTTTTGGCGATTCGCAGGTCACCTCGGTAAATGGACTTTCCGCCACCTTTGCTGATGGACTTCATGACGATTCTTGAGCTGGTGTTTTCGCCCAGGTGAAATACCTTTGCGCCGGTGTCCTGAATTTGTCCGGCGTTGGCAAAAGCGATTCCCAGGTGGTCCGCGCGAGCATTTCGGCCCTTGAGGATGCTACATGGGTAAAGCATAGTCACGCCACTACCCATATTGCCTCCGACCCATTCCATAATGCCGCCTTCTTCGATGATGGCGCGCTTAGTATTCAGGTTATAGGTATCTTTGCTCCAGTTTTCCACGGACGAGTATCGGAATTTGGCACCTTTACCTACAAAAATCTCCACACAGCCGGCATGAAGAGCATTCGAACCATATTTGGGAGCGCTACAGCCTTCAATGTAATGAGCTTCAGCTCCTTCTTCGATGATAATCAGTGTGTGTTCGAACTGCCCCATGTTCATGGCGTTCATACGGAAGTAGGCCTGCAGAGGTTTCTCGACTTTTACGCCTTTGGGTATGTACAAAAAAGTTCCACCTGACCAAACTGCCCCGTGCAATGCGGCGAACTTGTGATCATTGGCCGGTACGCATTTCATAAAGTACTTCTTCACCATCTCCGGATGCTTCTGAAGAGCCACATCCATATCTAAAAAAATCACACCTTGCTCTTCCAATTCCTTTTCGAGCGAATGGTAAACGACTTCGGACTCATATTGTGCCCCCACGCCAGCTAGAACCTTCTTCTCGGCCTCCGGGATTCCCAAGCGATCAAAGGTGTTTTTGATATAGGCGGGAACTTTATCCCAAGAGTCGTAGCCACCTTTTTTGTCAGCGGCCTTGGCAAAAAAACAGATTTCGTCAAAATTGAGGGCATCCAAATTTGGTCCCCAGTCAGGAATTGGAATGCGGGTAAAATACTCGTAAGCCTTTATCCTCTGGTGAAGCATCCATTCAGGTTCGTCTTTATCCTTAGAAATTACGGCTACCAGTTGCGGCGAAATACCCTTTTTGAACTTTGTCATGTACTCGGCGGGGTCTGAATGATCGAAAGTATAGCGATTTATCCCAGCAAAAATGCCTTCTTTCTTTTTCGCGACCTTCGTTTTTGAGTGAGGAGTGGGCATATGTACGACTATAGGTGTTCGTATCCTTTTTCTTCGAGTTCGTGTGCCAGTTTTGGCCCACCAGATTTGACGATGCGACCGTTCTTCATTACATGCACGTAGTCTGTTGTAAGGTGTTTAAGAATGCGCTGGTAGTGCGTTATGATGAGGGTTCCTGTCTTTTTGCGTTTGCGCATAACCTTATCAATGCTGGCTGTGATTGTTTTTAGGGCGTCTATATCCAGGCCGGAATCTGTTTCATCCATTACGGCCAGTTCAGGCTGTAATACGGCCATCTGCAGTGCTTCAGCCTTTTTCTTTTCGCCTCCGGAAAATCCATGATTCAAAAAGCGCTCAGCAAAATCTTCGGGCATTTTGAGCTCTTTCATGACTTCCATTAGCATCTTTTTAAAGCGAAAAACCAGAATCGGCGGTTTGTTTGGGTCTGCGTGAGTCTGTTTGGCACGATAGGCGGCTAACAAGAACTCTTCGAGTGTCACTCCCGCTATTTCTTTGGGGTATTGAAAGGCCAGGAAGATTCCAATAAGGGCTCTTTCGTAGGCTTCCATTTTAAGAATGCTTTTGCCCTTATAAAGAATATCGCCGGAAGTCACTTTATATTTTGGATGACCCATGATGACGTTCGAAAGAGTGCTCTTTCCGGAGCCATTAGGACCCATGATCGTATGCACTTCACCTTCGTTAATCGTCAGATTTACTCCATTAAGAATAGCTTTGCCATCAATGGCTACTTCGAGGTTCTTTATTTCTAGGAGTACTGTCATGGTATTCGGCTGTTAGATACCACAGAGTATAGCAAAAGGATGCTGAGGGCAAAGAAAAATGAGGGGTTAAGTGGAGCCACCTGGCGGAGTCGAACCGCCGACCTACGCGTTACGAGTGCGTCGCTCTACCAACTGAGCTAAGGTGGCTGGTCGGGGAGACAGGACTCGAACCTGCGACCGCACGACCCCCAGCCGTGCATTCTACCAACTGAACTACTCCCCGACACGACTAATATGGTAATTAATTTGCATGATTTAGTAAATGAAATTAAGCTGAATGTATGATTATGAATTACAGGTCCATCTTGGGTGCTAAAGTCTTGGAATTTGATTCCGGTGATTTGCTGGCCACTATTAGCGGGATTATTGTCGACACCGATACCGGTATGATAGAGGCTTTTTGGGTGAAGCCAAAAACTCTTAGTGTTAGGAACGCGATTTTGAGAACCTCTAGTATTGTTGAATTTAAGAAAAATATTTATATAAAATCAGACAAGGTTCTTGCTCAGGCCGAAGATGTGATAAGAATTACTGAAATCCTGGATGATGGTCGCACGTTTCTTGGCAATTCGGTTCAAAATGAGGCAGGGGAATCTTATGGAACATGTGTTGACCTGGGTTTTGATACGAAAACATTTGCTCTCAAGCAGATTCATAGTAAACAATCAATATTGGGTTTGATTACTCTGGATGAACGGATTTTTTCATATAATAATATTATCCGCGTTTTGCCTGAGATGATTTTGGTGGATGATGATGTGAAAAAGAAGAAGAAGACTGTGTTGGTGACTACGCCTGAAGCGGCGGCAAGCTAATAATAAACTGATGTACTAAAAAAGCCCGAGTCCTAAGACTTGGGCTTTTTTGTATATAAAACGATTGCCTTCTTATCCAAGAGCGGATGCAACGAAGGTTACGATAGTCCATGAAAGCAAGATAATCACTATACCGACAACGGCGTAAGTGATGACTTTTCGGGCTTTTCCGATTTGTTCGTCGTTACCTCCTGCAGTTACCATTAGAATACCTGCATAAATAAGGAAGGCCACGGCGATTAAACCGAGGATTCCCAGGAAGTAGTTAATAATTAGTGTGATGTTCTGCCCGAGAGTTCCTTGAGCTGCAGCAGAAGGGGCAGCGCCTCCTTGTGGATTATCAAAAAATGAGGCACTTTGGGCGAAAGCATTTGTAGCGAAAGCTCCGAAAGCTGCCAACATTGTAGAGGTTCTTACGGCGAGATTTTTCATTTTTGTCTTAATTAATTTGTAATTTCATATATTATTATAACAAATAGGTTTAAAAGCAGTCAATAATTAGCAGGTACATAATATTAGTTTCTGATTGACAGAAGGAATTGATGTTTTTTAATTTCTTGCCGGTTTTCGGTATGGTGCCCAGGAGAGGACTTGAACCTCCACGGGATAAATCCCACACGGCTCTGAACCGTGCGCGTCTACCAATTCCGCCACCTGGGCATTTAAGATGGTCGGGGAGACAGGACTCGAACCTGCGACATCACGCTCCCAAAGCGTGCACTCTAGCCAACTGAGCTACTCCCCGTTCTTTCTCGTTTACCCCTACCTAATCTGGCTTCGCCCGATCGGGTTAGTCAATCTAGGGGTATATGGTGGGCAGGGAGGGATACTCTTCTCCGTCGAGGACTCAAATAGTCGCTTCGCTTCTTTTTCGTCTCGTACCCCCTTACCCTTCGAATCCCTTACAAATATCCATTTATCCTGGATTAGAGATTCGGTTTTTGGGATTTGTGGTGGGCAGGGAGGGATTCGAACCCCCGAAGGCAGAGCCATCTGGTTTACAGCCAGATCCGTTTGACCGCTTCGGTACCTACCCACGTTTGTCACCCCGTATTATATCAGAATTGCTGGAGCCACCTGTCGGAGTCGAACCGACGACAATCCGCTTACAAGGCGGGCGCTCTACCAACTGAGCTAAGGTGGCCTATGTTGCGCAAAGGTGACGCGTCAACTAAATTAATTCAATTCACCACTCGCTGTCAATGAATAGATGAGTTAATCTGGTAAAATTTTAACAAATGTGTTATAAACCCTATGCTATTGAATCTTTTAAACCGTAGTAGTCGCTCTGACGTAAAGTCGGAGAGGAAAGTCCGAGCACCCAAGAGCATGGTGGTCGCTAACGGCGACCGGCTCGTTGGTAACAGCGGGTTAGGGAAAGTGCCACAGAAACTATATCTGCCGCAAGGCTAAGAGTGAAACGTCCGTGATAATCAGCACGGTCCCTCTACCAGTGATGCTAGAGGGTGGCAAACCCCACCTGGTGCAAGGTATGCATGGGGGAATGGAATATGTGATGGCTCGTTACACCATTTCTGCTACCGCTTAGATAGATGACTACTCGCTCCGCTTCGGCGTGGTGACAGAACTCGGCTTATGAGTTTAAATTTTTCACTGGCAATGACCCCTTTTTATGAAAAAATCAAAGCTTTTCTTTGAAATCCTGCGGCTTCCTGTTGATTTTCTCGCTACTGTCTCGGCATTTTTGGTCGCTTATAGGATCAGGCCAATTACGGATCTTATACCAGGGGTCCAGTATGATTTCTTCCCTGAGCAGTTACCGCCTTTTGATGAATTTTTTAAGTTCTCTGTGGTGGCGACTATTTTCCTTGTCATTCTGTTTATATTCAATGGCCTTTATTCCATTAAATCGGTTGAGCGTTTTGGTAAAACCTTTCTGCGAATCGTTTTTTTGGTATCTGCCTGGCTGATGTTTATTATTGCTTATTACTTCCTGGTTGTTCATGAGCTTTTCTTCTCGCGCATCGCCTTGGCTCATATATGGCTGTTTGCCATTGTTTTGGTCACGCTTGGACGTGTGATTATCCTTCTGATTCAGGAATTGATGTATCGCTTTGATATTGGACGGACCAAGGTACTTTTTATTGGGGTGAACAGTTTCGCCGATCGTTGTTATAGCGTGCTGAGTCAGGATAAGAAATATAAAGTAGTCGGAGCTTTGGCTGATGAGCATCATTCCCGTAAGATGGGAACACTCAAGATTATTGGCACGGTTGATCAGATGGAATCTATTGTGCACAAATACAATGTGGAAGAGATTATTCAGGCGGAACCGACTTTTGAAAGCATCTCAAATGCCGATATTCTCTCGTTTTGCCGTTCGCATCAGATTTACTATTATTTTATTCCTGAGGTTTTAAGGCTGCAGAGTGTGAACATCGAAATGGAAATGATCGACGACGTTCCGGTGATCAGTCTGAAGCAGACACCGCTGGAAGGCTGGGGATATGTGTATAAAAGGCTTTTTGATATCGTTTTCACTTTCATTCTGATTCAAATATTGATTCCGATTTGGATTATCGTTCCTATTCTTATTAAACTTGATTCGTCGGGGCCTGCCTTCTACCGAAGCAGGCGTAAGCATAAAGATAGAGTATTCGATATCTTCAAATTTCGTTCGATGATTATGGATGCGGATGCTAAAAAGGCTGAGCTTCTTGCTCAGAATGAGCGTGAGGGCCCACTATTCAAAATTAAAGATGATCCACGTGTGACACGCCTTGGTCGCTTTTTACGGAAGACCAGTATCGATGAGCTGCCTCAGCTATTTAATGTATTGATGGGTACTATAAGCATAGTGGGTCCAAGACCACATCTTCCTGAAGAAGTGGATCAGTATAAACAAGATCACCATAAGGTTTTTACTATCAAACCGGGATTAACGGGGCTTGCTCAGATCAGCGGCCGTTCCAATTTGGATTTTGAGGATGAGGTAAAGCTGGATTTTTACTACATCGAAAACTGGTCGATGTGGCTTGATCTTAAGATAATCCTAAAAAGCATCGGCGTTGTGTTCCGGGCAGACGGCCATTAGATTATTTTGAGCTGTGTTTGATTTCACTGCCACTTGCGTGCAGAGTGGACTTGTTGCATTTTCTGCAGTATTTATTGCGTTCTAATTTGCCCGTTATCGTCTTTTTGTTGATACGAGTTTTATAGTTCTGCATCTTGCATTCCTTGCAAGAGAGAAAAACGTTGGTGTTCTTTCCGCGTGGCATGTGAAAAATAGTTAGTAGCTGAAATTTGCCCGCTTAGTTTAGTAGACGCGCGGTTTTTTGTCAAAAGGAATTGCTATTGGAAGAGCTTAGAAGTTAGAAGTTCATTGAAAGTTCCTGATTGCGAACCGCGTGATGATCACGAATCTCCCATTTCTTAATTCTTGCGCCTAGTAATTTAGCTGATCGATCAGCAACTGCTTCTTTGATCTCTCCGAATTTTTCTTTGTCGTCAGATCCCATAGATTCTTCTATAAATTCACTCTCTTCATAAGAAGCATGGGCATCCTGAATGTTGCTGGGGAGTTTTTTGATCTTTCGATCGTCATCATTTAATAGCGCAGTCAATTTCTCCCTTGTTTCCCCAATTGCTTTGCGTCCTTCTTCACCTGCAAGTAAAAATAGGTAAAGTAGTAGGTATGGATTGCAATCAGGTGCCACGCTACGTACTTCCATTCGCGCGCTTTTTTCATTGCCAAGGGGAATTCGTATCATTGAGCTTCTGTCTGAATCATGTACTTTAATTTCGTTGGGTGCCTCAAAGTTAGGATCAAGCCTTCTGTATGCGTTTACACTTGAATTAGCGACAAGACATGTTTCCTCAGCTCGGTTTAAGATTCCTGCGATGAACATCATTGCATTTTCTGAGAGCCCATATAAACCTTTCGGATCATGAAATATATTCTTTCCATTCTTCTCCATTGAAATATTTACATGCATTCCATTGCCGTTAATACCTGCAATCGGTTTTGGAAGAAACGAAGCTGTACAGCCCATATTGGCAGCTATTTGCCTTGCCGTTAGCTGATATAGGAGAATTTGATCAGCCGCGTGCAGCGCATCACGGTGCCTGTAGGTAAGTTCGAATTGTCCGGGGGCAACTTCAGGGTGATCCTTTTCATTTGCCATGCCCAATGCCCTTGTTGCTTCTGCCAGTAGATCGATAAATTGTTTCAGCTTGTCTTGCGGTAAGGCTCTACAGTAGCCACCTTGAGAGGCGACTTTCATACCCTCTCTTGCGTCAAAGTGCTGTTCGGCATCTACTCCTTCAAGCAAGAGACCTTCCACTTCCGGAGCTACATTCATTTTTTCGCCTTCTTTCTCCTTCAATCTACCCAATTCATTTTTAAGTCTATGCCGAAAATCACCTGCATAAGCTTTTCCATCTTGATCGCATATATTGGCGAATACAATTACTTTGCCCGCACCAAATACGTCGGCGGGTGCCCACCTGAAAGAAGACCAGTCGATTGAGAATCTCAAATCTGAATGGTCGAGGGTGCTGAATCCGCCGATGGATGATCCATCGAATGTAAGATTATCGCCAGATTCCAGGATATGCTTTTTGTCGTAATCGAGTTGATGCAAATTACCCTCCATATCCGAAAAATAAACAGTAACTGCTTTCACTTTCTTTTCTGCTTCCAGTTCCGCTTTGATTTCCTTTTCAAGATCCAGGATGTCTTTTTGGTCTCCATTTTCAACACGATCACGTATCCCAAGAT
>SDBT01005628.1_pt1 | contig 20976 bp, 18 predicted proteins | sample 2277101 | NCBI WGS metagenome assembly SDBT01 (sample SAMN10404973, study PRJNA504765) | marine sediment metagenome | isolation source: marine sediment core GS10_PC15, 103 cmbsf | place: Arctic Ocean: Southern Knipovich Ridge | collected 2010
GCGGCTGCGAGAGATGGACCTGCTCGAGTTGGACGCGATGACCGTCAGCGGGATGACCGTCGGCGAGATCCTGCAATGGTGGGAGACCTACCCGCGACGAACGGCGCTGCGCAACCGCCTGAGCGAGTGCGACGGCGTCGATCCGGACGACGTGATCATGACGCCCGAGCGGGCCGAGCAATTGGGTGTGACCAGCACGATCTGTTTTCCTCACGGCAATCTGGCCCCGGAAGGGTCGATCATCAAGAGCACGGCAATCGACCCCCGCGTGGTCGATGCAGACGGCGTCTATCGCAAGACGGGCCCGGCGCGGGTCTTCCTCCGCGAGACCGACGCGATTGCGGCCGTCAAAGGGCAGACAGACCGGCCGTTGAAACCGGGCGACGTGCTCGTGCTGATGGGCCGCGGTCCGCTGGGCTCCGGCATGGAAGAGATCTTTCAGATCACTTCCGCACTGCGACATCTCTCCTGGGGCCATGAGGTGGCCGTGGTAACCGACGCCCGATTTTCCGGCGTCAGCACGGGCGCGTGCATCGGGCTGGTCGTGCCGGAGGCGTTGGCCGGCGGTCCGCTCTCGGGCGTGCGCGACGACGACCGCATCCGCATCATCATCGACCGCAACAAGCTCGAAGGCACCGTCGACCTGATCGGCGACGCCCAGAGCGAGTTCGGCCCCGAGCAAGGCGCCCGGGTATTGGCCGACCGCGGTCCACACCCGGACCTCGCCCCCGACCCCGACCTTCCGCCGGAAACCCGTCTCTGGGCCGCGCTACAACGTCTCGGCGGCGGCACCTGGGGGGGATGCGTGTTTGACGTGGATAAGATTGTCGAACGGTTAGAGGCGAAGTAAGGACCAAAGCATCAATAACTGTCGTAGGACAGGTTTTCAACCTGTCCAGACAGGATGAAATCCTGTCCTACGACACGACACTTGATATTGCCACGCCAACCACCGTCGATCTCTTGACCCGGCATGGACCGTCGTGATACCATTGTCTCGTGGTCGACTTTCTCAGCCGTTTCCCAGTCTACCTGGAGCAAAACCATGTCTCGAACCTGTCGCGCAACGATCTGTTACATCCTGGCCTTGGCAATGGCTGGGTCGCCGTCGTTGGTCTACGGCCAACAACCGGCGGTGCCGGAAACGGCAACGGCCGAACCGGCGGCAAAGCTGGACCTTTCTTACATCACGCCGACCGCCGCGTTTGCGGCCGTGGCCTATCCGCGACGAGTGCTCACCGCGCCGGGGATGGAGATGTTGCCGATCGAGGTCGTCTCGGCCGCGGGGAAGAAGGAATTGGGGATCGATCCGCTCGACGTCGAGCAGATCATGGTGATCGCGTCTCCGCCGCAGCCCGAGTCGCCACCCGGCGTGGGTGTCGTGGTTCGATTCTCCAAACCGTACGCGATGGAGGGACTGTTGCCGCCACTCGTGGCGCAGACCGTTGCGGGACAACTCGACGGCAAGCCGTGTCGCCGCGGCAAGGGACCGATGGACCCCGCCATGTTCATGCCCGACGACCGCACGCTAATCGTGGCCACTGACGCGATGCTGCAAGAGATGGTGGCCAACAGCAAGCGGCCGGTGGCCGGGAAGCTGAGTCAGATTCTCCAAAAGGTGAAAGGAGCGAACGATTTCATGGCGCTGTTGCTGGTCGAACCGTTGCGACCGTTGGCCGCACCGGCGTTGGCGAACGTCCCGTTTCCGCCGCCGTTGGCCGACGTGAAGAAGGTGCCCGAACTGCTGTCGTTCGTCGCCTTCAGGCTGAACTTGACCGGCAACACGGAGATCGCCCTGGTGCTGCGAGCCAACGACGAGGCCGCGGCAAAGGAACTGGAAGAGTTGGCGAATCGGGCGATCGACTTTGCCGACCAGATGCTCCGGGCTCAGATGGCCAAAGAGATGACCGGCGACGATCCGGTCGAGCAAGCGATGAAGCAGTACATGAACCGGATGAGCAAGCGCACGTTCGAGGCGTTGCGGCCGGTTCGCAATGGAAATCGCCTGATGCTATCCGGCAACTGGCAGGAGAACATGCAGTTCGGCACCATCGGCATCCTCGTGGCGCTGCTGTTACCGGCGATCCAGGCCGCTCGCGAGGCCGCCCGACGGGCACAGTCGATGAACAACCTCAAGCAGATCGGCTTGGCGATGCACGCCCACGAGAACGCCTACGGGAAGTTCCCGGCCCGCGCTAGTTTCGACAGTAAGGGCAAGCCGCTGTTGAGTTGGCGCGTCCATCTGCTTCCCTGGTTTGGGGAGGAGAATCTCTACGAACAGTTCAAGCTCGACGAACCGTGGGACAGCGAACACAACAAGAAGCTGATCCCGCGGATGCCGGCCTTATATCTCAACCCCAGCAGCGCGACCGGACCCGGCGCGGCCGGACCCGGCCTGACGACGTACCTGACGCCGGTCGGCAAAGGGACCGTGTTCGAGGGTGACAAGGGATTGAAAGTGGCTGATTTGCGCGACGGCCTGTCGAAAACGATCCTGGTCGTCGAGGCCAACGACGATCGGGCGGTCGTCTGGACCAAGCCGGACGATTGGCAGCACGACCCCGAAAAACCGCTGGCGGGGCTCGGCAACGCCCACCCGCGCGGCTTCGGTGCCCTGTTTGCCGATGGCAACGTGAAGTTCATCTCCGCAGACATTGACCCAGCGACATTTCGCGCCCTGCTGACCTACATGGGCGGTGAGCAGGTGGGCGAATTCTGAGACGCCAATCTCGCTCTTACGCCGCCGAGATACTCCGGTCAACATGCCAACCAACGAAATCGACGAAATCCTGAAGAAGACGCTGGCCGACTTTCGGCTTTCGCGGAGCGAGCGGCGGGCACTGAGCCAACTGCTCGATGAACTGGGTGCCGAGCGAAGGCAACTGGACGTCTTTCGGCAGCGGGCGTTTGCCGTGGCCCGAGAGGAACTGATCGGGCCGGAAGCCAGGGCGGTGGTCGATTGGCTGGAAGGGGTCGTCAAGCTGTTGCAGCCGAAACCGCCCCGGCCGCAATTGCCGCCCGAGGCCTATTTCAGCCCCGGGCAAGACTGCCGCCGCAAGTTGATCCGGCTGCTCGACGGTGCCGCCGAGAAAATCGACATCTGCGTGTTCACGATCACCGACGACCGCATCGCCGAGGCGATTCTCAAGGCCCATCGTACAGGTTTTCGACGAACAGCTATTACCCCACAGTACATACACGGAGTTTCCGCGGGAGTTTCTTCACCGCGGGATCGGGTTCCAGATCATCTGCCAGCAGCCACATCTTGTCGAAGGCGATGTCCTCGAATTTGCAAAAGTCGTGACAGGCCGGGCAAAGCCTATCGAGCGTTGCGGGGTCCCAATCGATAAGATAATAGGCCGTCTTCCCCCTTTCGACCTGGGCAATCGTCCCTCTGAAGTCTCCCAAGTCGTTTTCGGGGAAGTCGGGGTCTTTCACGCCGAATTTGACTCGGATGCGGGCTCCAACGTCGAATTTCGATCGAACTGCACTTGCTTGCTCCCTAAACATGGCTCTCCCTCCAAGAAAGGTAGTGGTAGTAAACGGGTTGTATCGGTTTTGGTTGCACCTCCATACGCCGGCGGTGCGATTGGTTTCGATTTACCGGCCGGCTCTTCTCCGGGCGGCAAGCAGTTCGGGCGGTTGAATCAAACCCAGTCTTACTGCGTGGCTATCGATCGCCAGAACCACCACGTCGAGGCTGTCCCCGATGCGAATCCGTTCCCCCGGCTTGCGTTCTAGAGTCAACATGCACCCTCCGCCCGGTTTCGATACGTAATGGCTCGACACGCGCTGGTGAATTACGGGGAGTCCTTCGTGGATCTCGCACTGGACGCACCGGTCCGGCAGCTTGCCCACCGGCTCGTGGTTGTCCGGGGCCGGCGCCACGGAAGCGTTTTCGTTTGGGCGTGGCAGGTCGTCGACAGTACGGACGGTCGGCTCGGTGGGCGGTAAAGCGATCATGGGGTTGTTTCCTTGTTTTGTCGCGGCAAACGAATGCGACCGTTGTTGCGGGCTGCGGAAGATCGAAAGGCCGAAGCATGTTCGGTCAGTTGCAACCTGCCCGCACCGGCTCTTCTGGACTCGGTTGCCTGTCGTTGTAATGAATCTGTCGGTACACCTCTTCACGGTGAAACGGTACTTCCGGCGGGCCGGAAAAGCCGAGCTTCACTTTGTCGCCCCGAACGGCCAACACGGTAACGGAAATCGTGTCGTCGATCCGAACGCACTGGCCGCTTTTTCTGGTTAGCACGAGCATCAGAAAACCTCCTTGTAACAAATTGGGTCCTTCAAGGGGCCGGCACGTCGGGTTCACGCGATCACCGGCCTCTACTTGGGTCACGTTGGCTGTTGTGTCACGTTTAGTCGATTATCGATTTTCACGACGGCGCCCAACTGCCCGACGAACTCCTGGGCAAGTTGCTTGAGGTAGTAGCACGACACGCGACCTCGTAGCGTAACGACGCCCTTGCGAGATTTGCACGAGATCCGATGGAGTTCCCGATAGGGAGATTCCATCAGTCGTGCCTCGGCCGATACTTTGACGACGTCGTCTAGCGACGAAATCACCGTCGTGCGCCAAGGTGTCTGCGGCCGTTGTTTCGTAGTTGCCGGCATCAACTCTCTCCTTTTGCTTGGAAAACCATGTCCTTGATTCGATGGTTCTGTAAGTATCGCTCTGTGCTCCAAGTGCGCGAATCCGGAAATTCAGAATCTTGGGATAGGGAAATTCACCCAAAGGCACTAGGGGAATCCCCTATGCCGAGGCCCGTTACTCCAAATTACGGCGCAGTGTACTTGACGCTCCGGGCTCGATGGGTCAAGGTAGATGTTGCAACGCATTACGTGCCGCGCATCCCTTGAGGCGACCCCATCCATGACTGCAGCCAATCGTGCCGATTCGCCCGACCCGTCGAGTCCCGCCGAGCAGCCCGACGAGGCCGTGCGCGGAATGCTCCGGGACTCTCGGCAGCGCCAGGCGGAAGTCTCCGCGTTGTTGAAGGGCTCGCGTGCGGTGCTGGAGTATCGCGAATTTCAGGACGCGGCGCGAGCAATCTTCGATGCTTGCAAGGAACTGATCGGAGCGGAGAGCGGATACGTGGCCCTCTCGACCCCCGACGGTACGGAGAACGAGGTGTCGTTTCTCGATTCGGGCGGACTTCCATGCACGGTCGATCCGTCGCTGCCGATGCCGATCCGCGGGTTGCGAGAAGTTGCTTACCGAACCGGCGAGGCGGTCTTCGACAACGACTTTGCCCAAAGCCGGTGGACCGAATTCCTCCCGAAAGGACACTCGAGACTCGACAACGTGCTGTTCGCACCGCTGCTCATCCGGCGCCAGGTGGTAGGTCTGCTCGGGCTGGCCAACAAGCCGGACGGATTTACCGACCACGACGCCCGAATGGCTTTTGCGTTCGGGGAGTTGGCTGCGATTGCCCTGCAGAACAGCCGCACTCTGGAAGCGCTGGAAAACAGTGAGGAGCGGCTCAGGGCGCTGACGCAGTCGGCCAACGACGGAATCATTTCGACGGATCAGGCCGACAGGATCATCTACTGGAACGACGCCGCGGAGAGGATGTTTGGCTACACGGCCGAGCAGATCATGGGCAAGCCGTTGACCACGATTATTCCTCAACACGCACGCGAGGCCCACACGCGCGGCCTGCAACGGATCGCTTCGACCGGCACTTCGAAGGTTATCGGAAAGACGGTGGAGGGAAGTGGGCTGAAGGCCGACGGCAGCGAATTCCCCATCGAACTTTCCCTGTCGCAATGGCGAAACAAGGAAGAAACGTTCTTCACCGGAATCGTCCGCGATATTACCGAGCGCAAACGGATCCAACAGCGCAACGAGGCGATCATCCGCACGTCGCTCGACGGTTTCTGGGTCATCGACCGGACGGGAAACATCCTGGAGGTCAACGACGCCTACTGCGACCTGGTAGGCTATACGCGCGACGAGTTGCTGTCGATGAACGTGCGTGAGTTGGAGAACCGGGAATCGCCCGATGAAATCCACGAGCACTTGCGTAAGTTGATCGAGATGGGATTCGATCGATTCGAGACGAGTCATCTCCGCAAGGACGGCACCGAAGTGGACATGGACGTTAGCGCCAACTACCTGCCTATTGACGGCGGCCGGATTTGCACCTTCTTTCGCGACATTACCGAGCGCAAGGAGGCGGAGGCGGCACTACGAACCTCGCAGCGCGAACTGGCGATCAGGAATCGAATCGCCAAGATCTTCCTCACCTGCCCCGACGAGGAAATCTATGCCGAAGTGTTGGAAGTCCTCCTGAAAACGATGCAGAGCACGTACGGGTACTTCGGCTACATCGACGAGAAGGGCAATCTGGTCTGCCCTTCCATGACCAGAAACATCTGGGACGAATGCCAGATCAAAGATAAGGTCATCGTATTTCCCCGAGAAACATGGGGCGGCCTTTGGGGGAAATCCCTGATCGAAAAGAAGTCGCTCTACAGCAACGGACCGATGCATGTACCCGAGGGACACGTTACCATGCAGAGGGCCCTGGTCGTGCCCATTATCCACAATGGACGGGTTATCGGCCAGTTTGCGATGGCCAATAAGGATTCGGATTACTTGCAGGAAGACCTCGCGCTGCTGGAAGCCGTTGCCGATCATGTGGCTCCGGTGCTTCATGCAAGACTCGCGCAGGAACGGCTTGAGAGAGAACGGAAGCAGGCAGAGCAAAGAGTGAAATTCCTGGCGGCTTTCCCCTCCGAGAATCCGGATCCGGTGATGCGCGTCGGCCGCGACGGAACGCTCATCCACGCCAACGACTCGAGCCAACCCCTGCTCGACGCCTGGGACTGCCGGATCGGCCGGACGCTGCCCGAGTCGTTGTCGACGTCCGTATCCGATGCGTTCGCCTCCGGCCGCCGGACCGACGTCGATGTCGAGTGCAACCAGCGGACCATCGTGCTCCGTCTGGTGCCGGTCGCCGCTGCGGGGTACGTCAACGTCTACGGGCGCGATATCACCGAGCGCAAATGGGAGCGTAAGTTTCTCGAAATCACCAATCGCCACGCCGAGATGAGACCGCTGCTCGAGGAGTTCGTGGCCGAAGTGAAACGGTTCACCGGCTGCGCGGCCGCTGGTATCCGCATTCTCGATGAAGACGGCGGCATCCCCTACCAGATTCGCGACGGTTTCTCCGCACAGTTCTACGAGTTGGAAAGCCCGCTTTCGATAAGTGAAGATCGGTGTATGTGTATCAACGTCATCAAGGGAGAAGTGGATGCCGCGATGCCGTTCTATAGTGAAGGCGGTTCTTTCTTGATGAACGGCACGACGCGGTTCCTGGCCACGATTTCGGAAGAGGAAAAAGGAGACACCCGCAATGCGTGCAACGAGTTCGGGTACGAATCGGTGGCGTTGGTTCCGATCCGCCTTGGCGACCGCATTCTCGGTTTGATTCACGTTGCCGACCCCCGTGAAAACGCGACTCCCCCGGAAATGGTCGAGTCGCTCGAAAGAATCGGGATGCAACTGGGAGCCGCGATCCAGCGCGTTTACGCCGAGGAGGCGCTCCGCGACGCCAATGAGGAACTGGAGACGAGGGTCCGACTGCGCACCGGGGAACTCGAAAAGGCAAACCGGGAACTGACGGCCGAAATTGCCCAACGCCGACGACTCGAAACGGAGGTCTTGGAGATCGGCACCCGCGAACAGCGACGGATCGGGCAGGAATTGCACGACGGCCTCGGACAAGAACTGACCGGGCTGAGCTACCTGGCCACCAGCCTGCATCGAAAGCTCCGCTCCGGCGACTTCGCCGAAGCCGACACCGCTGCCGAACTGTCCGCGGGCATCCCACGCGTGCTCGGTCAGGTCCAGAGGATCGTCAAGGGGCTGGTCCCGCTGGGAGTCGGCGCCGATGATCTCGTACCTGCCCTGCAATTGCTGGCGACAAGCGTCGAAGAGCGAACGGGCGTGCCGTGTTCGTTCGAGAGCAACGGCCCGGAGAGCGACGCCCCGGTGAAGGTTCGCGACGACAACGCGGCGGTCCAGCTCTATCGCATTGCCCAGGAGGCCGTCAACAACGCCGTCAAGCACGCACGCTCATCGATGATCGCCGTCACGATCGGCGCCGACCGGGACCGCATCACGTTGCAAGTGCGAGATGACGGCGTCGGTTTCCCACCCGACGACGAGAAAGGTTCGGGTTCGGGCATGCACATCATGCGATATCGGGCACGCGTTATCGGCGGTACGCTGGAAATCAAACCGGGAACCGGCGGCGGAACGCTGGTGACCTGTTCCCTTCCCTTGGAGTGAGCTCGATGAGTCCTGGAAGCAAGATGGAACCCAAGAAGTACCGAATTCTCGTCGTCGACGACCATCCGATCGTCCGCCGCGGTCTCCGCGAGTTGGTGGCCGACGAAGCCGATCTGGAAATCTGCGGCGAAGCCGAGGACGTTACCCAGGCGCGGCAGCAGATCGACGCCACGCAGCCCGACTTGGTCGTCGTCGACCTGACGCTCAAGAGCGGCCACGGGCTGGAACTGATCCAGGAGACCAAGGCCCGCAACGACCGCATCAAGATGCTCGTCTCCTCGATGCACGATGAATCGTTGTTTGCCGAGCGGGCATTGCGGGCGGGTGCCGCCGGCTACATTAGCAAGCAGGAATCGCCCGAAAAACTCATCGACGCCATGCGCTGCGTGCTGCGCGGCGAGATCTATCTTAGTCCCCGAATGTCCAACCGGCTACTGCACCGCCTCGCCGCCGGCGAATCGCTGGACAAGGACCCCATCGAGAGTCTCAGCGACCGCGAGTTGGAAGTCTTCCAGATGATCGGCCGGGGGTTGAGCACCAAACAGGTCTCCCGCGAACTCGATATCAGCCACAAGACGGTGGAAACGCACCGCGAGAAGATCAAGGCGAAGCTCAACCTAAAGAATAGCACCGAACTCAGCCGCCATGCCACGCAGTGGGTGCTCGAGAACGGGTGAACCAGCTCATTCGCGGACCGTTCGTAGTGACCGCATTCATGCGGTTCTCGCCGATCTATTTAGCCGCCGGGCTTGCCCGGCGCGTTTTGGTCATGGACCATTCCATCGAAACGCGCCGGGCAAGCCCGGCGGCTAAATCTGGGGAATAAGGTGAAGAACGTCCCCTATTCCGGTACCACCGCCACCAACTCCTGGCAGACCGACTCGAAATGGGCCGCCGTGATCGTTTGACGCTCTTCGGCGAATCCAATCAACAGCGATAGATCGCAGAGGCGGTTGATCTGCCGGGCAATGCCGTGCGTCAACGCGTAGAGCGTGGGGATCGCTTCCGGCTCGATAATCTCGCGCACCGCGCCGGCCACTTGCAGGCGGTGCTGAACGTAGGCGGCCGTCTCCGCTTCAGTCAACGGGCTCAACAGACACTTCACGCCCAGACGCTCGTCCAATTGCGGCGCGCGCTGAAGCGTCGGCAGAATGCTCGTCTGGCCCGAAAGCACCAGCGTGAGATCGGGCCGCCCGGCCGTTTGGAAATTCAACAGCAGCCGCAAGGCCTCCAGCGTCTCGGCGTCTCGCAACAGATGGGCCTCGTCGACGATCACCACCGCGTGCCGCTGCTGCCGGGTGTTCTCGGTCAGCAACCGTTCGATGCGACGGATCGTCGCCTGAATGTTGGGTACGGCCGGGCCGGTCGCGGTGCCCTCCAACTCGTCGGCCAGATACGCCAGCAGTTCGGTGCAAGGCATCTGGGGAAAGACCAGATGGACCTGCGGCGAAAATCGCTCGCCCAGCACCTGACGAATCATGCCGACCACGAGCGTCTTGCCCGAGCCCGACGCGCCGGCCAGCAACGCCGCCCCGCGTTGGTTCTCCACCGCGTAGCGCAGTTTCAGCAGCGCAGCCTGATGCGAGTCGCCCGGGTAGTAGAACCGGGGATCGGCGCCGTTGTCGAACGGCTTTTGCTTCAGTTGCCAGTAGGACTCGTACATTGCCTGCTATACGCGAACGAAGTTCTCGATGATGCCCGCCTGTGCGATTCCGGCTTCGGACAGCAACCGTTGCACGTCGGCCAGCCGTTTCCGCGAGGCTATGTCGGCGTCGTAGACGAGCATGACCGCGTCCAGTCGGTCGATCAGCACGTCGGCCAGCGGGCCGTCGATCGCCCGCGGCCCCTCCAACGGGCCCGGGTCGATCAACACCAGATTGTAGTTTGCCGTCAACGTGTCGAGGGTCCTGGCAAGGCGCGTCCGATCTCCGGCCGGCGAATTGGAATTGGTGAACGGTTTGTGGATCGGCAGCAGGGCCAATCGGTCGGCCAACGATTCGATCACCACTTCTTCCAGAGGCATTTGCCCGGCCAAGACGTGTTCCAACCCGAACTCGGGCAAGATTCCCAGTTGCCGGGCAAGCTGCGGATCGACCAGATCGGCGTCGACGAGCACGTTCTTGAACCCCCAATCGGCCAGTCGTCGGCCGACGCACAACAGCATCGTAGTGGCACCCTGGCCTCGCCGACAACTGCCAACCGCCAGCACCTTTCGTCCCTCGGAGATCGTCGCCGCAAAGCTCTCGGCCAGCCGGTCCAGTTCGCCGGTGGCCGACTTGGCGAGCCGCAGACACGTCCTCGACCAGGTAAACTTATCTACCTGAAGCATCGGTTGAAACGAACTCTCAGGTGACGCGTTGACAATCCTCAGACCGCTGGTGATCGGTTCGATGTGCGGCGGTGGAACGGCGTTGCGATCGGCGGTGGCAGCCGGGTCATTTGCCACCGGATCGCCCCGATAAACCGGGGTGGGAAAGTCTGCCGACTGAGTACCCGCTTGCGGAGGTCGCTCACTCGAACCGGTCAGCACGGTGGAGATATCGTCTGGCGAGAGGATGGCGGCGCTTTTCGGAGCCGTCGTGGCGTCCGGTTCCATCGCCCCGTCCGGTTCCGATGCCCCGTCCGGTTCCGATGCCCCCTCCGGTTCCGATGCCCCGTCCGGTTCCGATGCCCCGTCCGGCGACGTCTGCGCGGACGGCTTCGTCATCTGCAACACAGACCTTATGCAGTCGCTTTTCGACGCCGTCTCGGCGTCCGGTATCGATGCCCCGCCCGATACCGATGCCCCGTCCGGCGACGTCGGCGTAGACGGCTCCGTCGGACGCAACACGGGCTTTTCGGCACTGCGCGACTCCCGCACACTGTCGACCTCCGCCGCCGACACCGCCGGATCCTGCTGCGCGTACGCTTTAGCGAACGCTCGGTCGATTGCGGTCATAGGTCGTCCTAACGGGAGGGTCTTGAATGATGCCTTCCAGTTGGGCGATACCCGGCTGGACGGGTCCCGGCGCACCGATCGACATTGGACGGTTTACGGCGGCCTGCGGGCGGATCGGATCGTTCGGCGGACGGCGAACCCGCCGATCGGCCGGATCTGGCATCAGCCCGTGAGAAACGTTCGGAGGCGACCGGAACGAATCCGTCCGCTGCGGTGTTCGGGAGGGATACACGGCACCGACCGGCGGCAGAGGATTGTCCCAGGTTTGTCTGACCGGCCGGCGCGATACGCGGGGCGACGGCCGCTCACCCTTGAGCGTGGGCTGCTCGGGTAGACGATCCCGACGACGGGTCTCCATGTTGCTGTCGGTCGGATGCGGCGGCTGCAACGGCGAAGCGGCCGCGTTGCCCGGATTAACCCCGCCGCCCGATGGCCCGTTCATGAAGTCGAACTCCCCTTCCGGGATTTGGATGTCCACCGACAAATCGGGTGGCTGCGCTTGGAGCCGGGTCGGCTGATTGTCGGACTGCTGGGCAGCCTGGGCGTCGAACAGCGGAGCGACCGGTGCATCGGGACGGGGCTTCTTGCCGCCTTCTCCCTCGACGGTACGTTGGAGCCACCACGGCACGACCGCTGCTAACACCAGCAGGACGCCCCCGCCAACTAACAGCCGGGTAGCCCACTGCCGACTGATCAGCCGGCCCTCGGATCGGGCGTCCCCGTCATCAGGCTCGAACGTCTCGGCGTCGAGATCGGGCATCCGGGCTAGAACATGAGGCCCGCTGAGCCCTTCGTTTGTTCCATTGCCGGTGATACCGGTCGGCGGGGCCGACTGGACCGTTGCATCCTCGCTGGCCCAAGCCTTATCGGTCTGATGGTCGCGCATGCCCAGATTCCCTTCGTGGCAGTTGGTTCCCAGCGCGCACCGCACACTGGGAACGGATTCGATCCATTCAGCCCTTAAATCGGTTTCGATTGTGTCTTTCTTGAGAATTATCGGAAGATTAGCGACTAGGCAAGATAGGCAAACCCAAGAGGTTGTGGATCAAGGTGTACGATGGGCCTCTGAGACCGTCGAAAAGGACGACCTAGATCAGGTCGTCGTCTTCGAGCAGGTCTTCGCCATAGCCGGGTGGAAAGGGGTTGTCGAACTCGATGGCCTGTTCGGGATCCGGTTTGTCCGGGGCCGGTTCTGCGTCGGGCGGTTCCTCGGGCGGAGGCGGCTTGTCGGTTAATTGATCGAGTTCCTGTTCGATGAAACCCATCAACGCCGACTCGCCGCCAAACTGGCGAATCCAGTAGTTGACGTCCTCCTGCAACAGCGGCACCGGAGGCCGGGCTGAAGTCTCGGAGGCCGACTGCTGCCGTTGCTGCCGTTGGCGGACGATCTGGGCGTACCAGACGTCGCTGTCGACTGCCGCGGCCTTACGGCGCCGGGCGGCTCGTTGTAGGCGATGATCGCTGGAGACGACCGTCAGCCGCCGCGGAGCCGAGTCGCTGCGGATCAACTCCTCGATCATCACGTCGGCGTCGCCATGGGGCGATGCAAACCTGACCGTAATGCCCCGATGCGTCGTCACGCGGGGCAGCCCCCGGGGCGCCTCCCAGGCGTCGAAGACGACGGTCGTTCGGGAGATTTCTTCCGGCGGCAGCGATTCGGCCAGGAAGTTCAACATCGCCAGCCGCGACCGTTCGAGCGTCCCCGGCCCCACACCCCGGCCGACGATGCCGGTCGCGTTCAACAGGTTGTAACCGTCGATCAGGTAGGACATGGGGGAAATGACGAAATCTGAATGACGAATGACGAAGGTTCTACGCGGATTCCAGGAGCGGTTGCACGACCTCCGGTTCGGTCTGGTCGTCGTGCACGGCTTGTGCGATCAGCCGGTCTGTAATCTCCTTCAGATGGGCGGAGAGACTCTTGTCCAATTCGAGGAACTCCGGCCAGAGCGTCTCGTCGAGAAACTTCTGCGGCACCCGGGCCATCACGGTCGTATATCGCTGCCGGTGGTATCGATAGGGCTTGATCGCGTAGCGCCGCAACAGGGCGACAAACAGCTTGCGCGACCACATGTTGCCCATGCTGAATTGTTGCTCGACCGGCGGGTCCGACTGGCAGATCTCCTCCAGCCGCGAACGAACGCGGTCCCTGGCGTTGGCGGCCGCATCGCGTTCGCCGGGTGTGGTCGCCCCGAGAAAAAGAGCCTCGATTCGGTCCAGTGTTTCGCGTAGTTTTGCTTCGTCGGTCAATTTTCACTCTCCTCCGTGAATCGAGAACCTTGCAGGGCCACATGCGGCACGCAGTATCGCGCTACCCATACGGAGGGTCGCTTTCTTGGTAGTCGTGGCACATGAGGTACAACGAGCCGATTACCTTGCACAACTCGCGCAGTCTTTGTCGATGGAAATTCATGACAACGGCCAAGAATACCAAAATATTCACGCCGAGGACAAGAGAGAAGAGGCACCACGAGGTAACGGGTGGGTCACATGCTGCCCACAGAACAAAGCCCACTCCAATTATCGTGCTAATGATTGTCCCCCACGCTACTCCCGACATGGCACGAATGAATGCTTCCTCTCGGTCCAGAAAATCGCCCATACGTGGATTCTTGTTTGCCACATACAGCTTTGAGTAGTTCACAAAAAGGGTTGAACACGTCTCCCCGTGAGCCTCGTCATCCCATGGAACAAACTTGGCGAATTTCGGCATGTTATGAGTCCGAAAAAACTTCGGCAGCGACCTGTAGGGAAAACTGTCGGCCCTATCTATCAGCCACTTTCCGTCCACGAAGTGGCGCCAACGAATGCTCAGTCGGTCAATCGGATTTGGAGACAACGCTCGAAGTTGAGACCCGGCAACATAGCACACGACGAATCCAACAATCCACCACAGAGGATAAGGAATCGAAATCGATGCGAGAGGTTCCAAGACCGACGCTTGAGCCTCAAGGGGCCGAAGACTCACATAATAGAAGACTGTTGAAGTCAAGAACCAGACTCCCGGCAAGAGGACTCCGAAAACAGTTATGATCCCGAACCGGATTCCTTGGAGGAAGTCTGGAAAAACCAACGACTTGTTGTCACTCATCTTTCTGCTCTCCTCAGTCCTTCAATTCAGGACGTTTCCTTGCGGAACGGATGGCGGGCGAAAGTCACGTATTGTCCAGTCGATAACAACAGGATTATAGCAACATTCCAACGAATTGGTATCGACCTCCTATCCTCTATCTCCGGTCGAACTTAATCCGCCCGCCGACGATCACAACCTCGGCCCGCCCGGTGAGTTCCCAGCCGGCGAACGGCGTGTTGGCACTCTTCGACTTGAATTCCGCCGGATCGACCGTCCAGCGGACCTCGGGGTCGATGATCGTTACGTCGGCGTCGGCGCCGATTTGCAGGGTGCCCTTGGGTATGTGCAGGATGCGGGCCGGGTTGCAGGTCATCTTGGCCAGCGTAGTGGGCCAGTCGAGGTGGCCCGGCTCGATCAGCTTGGTGACGACCAGCCCCAAGGCGGTCTCCAACCCGACGATGCCGAACGGGGCCCGGTCGAGCTCCTGCATCTTCTTCTCCTTGGCGTGCGGAGCGTGGTCGGTGACGATCACCTCGATCGTACCGTCGATCAGCCCGTCGATACAGCCCTTGCGGTGACCGGCAGCCCGCAGCGGTGGCTTCATCTTGTAGTTCGAATCGAACGAGCGGAGCGACTCGTCGGTGAGCGTGAAGTGATGGGGACAGACCTCGGTGGTCACCCGCACGCCGCGAAGCTTGGCACGGCGGACCGCGTCGATGCTTCCGCCGGTCGAGACGTGCATCAGGTGATATCGCCCGCCGGTGGCTTCGGCCAAAGCGATGTCGCGGCTGGCCATCACGTCTTCGGCGGCCGGTGGGATGCCCGACAGCCCGAGGATCAGCGAGGTGAGCCCTTCGTGCATCACGCCCCCTTCGCTCAGTTCGCGGATTTCCACGTGGTTCATCACGGGCTTGTCGAACATCAGGCAATACTCGAAGGCCCTGCGCATCAACTCGGCGTTATAGATCGGGGCCCCGTCGTCGCTGAAGGCCACGGCCCCGGACTCGACCAACTGCCCGATCTCGGCCAACTCCTTGCCTTCGCGGTTCTTGCTAACGCAGGCGACCACGAAGACATTGCAGTTATCGGCCCGGGCGGCCTGTCCGCGGACGAACTCGACGGTCCCTTGGCTGTCGATGGGCGGATCGGTGTTGGGCATGCAGGCGACCGACGTATACCCGCCGGCCAGGGCAGCGGCCGTGCCGGTGGCGATCGTCTCGTCGTCTTCAAAGCCCGGCTCACGGAGGTGGACGTGCATGTCGATCAGCCCGGGCGAGACGATCCGATTGGTCGCATTGATGACCGTCTCCTGACCGTTGGCCTTGGCGTCGTAAGCAGCGATACGGCCGTCTTCGATCAGCAGATTGGTCACGCGGTCCAAGTTCTGCGAGGGGTCGATAACGCGGCCGTTTGTGATGAGGATGCTGGGCATGGGAGTGGGTAGTGGTGAGTGGTGAGTGGAGAGTGGTGAGTGGTGAGTGGAGAGTGGTGAGTGAAGCAGGTCAGGATGTGCCTGACGCGGTTCGCGAGTGGCACTTCTCCTTGACCGCCACCTCGAACGTGGTCAGGATCGGACGCGGATTCTCCTTGAGCGGGAATTCTTCCAGGTAGGCCTCGGTGGCTTCCTGCAGGTTCTTTAGGGCCTCTTCGATCGTATTGCCCTGGCTGGTCGTGCCCGCTTCCGGACACTCGGCCACATACCACTGCCCCTCTTTGTGGATGACGGCGGTGAATGTCATGTTTGTGCTCACGGGGTAAGTAGTGGATAGTGGGGAGTAATTGCAAAGCCGCAAGCGGCCTTCATTCATCATTCTTCATTCATCATTCATCATTCTTCATTCTTCATTCTTCTCCCCCGCCACCAACGACAGCACCGCCATCCGCACGGCCACGCCGTTGGTTACCTGCTCGAGGATCGCCGAGTTGCTGCCGTCGGCGACGTCGGGGGTGATCTCGACGCCGCGGTTGATCGGGCCGGGGGCTAGGATCAGGATGTCATCTTTGGTCTTCGCCATTCGGTCGCGGTTCATCGCGTACAGATGGGCGTACTCGCGGACCGACGGGAAGGGGCTGCTGTGCTGCCGCTCGAACTGGATCCGCAGCAGATTCAAGACGTCGACCCGCGGCAGGATCTCGTCGAGACTGTACGAATACTCCACGCCGATCTCCTCCCAACGGGGCGAAACGAGCGTCGATGGGCCGCACACGATCACATGGGCGCCGAGTTTCTTCAGCCCCCAGATGTTCGACCGGGCCGTGCGGCTATGGGCAATGTCACCGACCATCGCCACCGTGAGCCCTTCCACGCTCCCGCGGCGTTCGATGATGGTCATAATGTCGAGCAGTCCCTGGGTGGGATGCTCGTGCGGCCCGTCGCCGGCGTTGATTACGCTGCAATCGAGGTTCTGGGCCAGCAGTTGCGGTGCGCCGGGCGTGCGGTGCCGGACGATCACGACGTCGACCCCCATGGCCTCGATGTTCTTGGCCGTGTCGATAAACGTTTCGCCCTTGGAGAGGCTGCTGGTGGAGGCCGAGAAATCGATCGTGTCGGCCCCCAACCGCCGGGCGGCCAGGGCGAAACTAACCCGCGTCCGGGTGGAATTCTCGAAGAACAGATTCACGCACGTCTTGTCGGCCAGCAGCGGGATCTTCCGCCGCGGCGGGGCCATGGTCTGCTTGAAAAGCTTGGCCCGGTCGAGAATCACGGTGATTTCCTCGGCCGAAAGCTCCTCGAGGCCCAGCAGATGGCGACGTGTCCAGGCGGCCGGGAACGACTCCAAGTCCAGCGTTTCGGTGCTCATTGCGCGGTTCTACCTTTCCTGGCGACAGACGAGAGCGGGCCGGAGCCCCGGGTGATTTTAGCAACCACCCGGAATGCTGCAAGCCACCCAACCGCCTGTGGAGTAGCATAGGCGTCCCGCCTGTGGAGTTGGAGTAGCATAGGCGTCCCGCCTGTGTCATTTAGCAGGCGTCCCGCCTACTCCACGAAAAACACACTTTTTCAACGGGCAGTCAGGCGGTGTCACCGGGTCGAGTGTGTTGCTGGCGCGGCGGAGGCACAGCCCAGGCTCCGCCTCCTTGACGCCACCGAATATGCCACAACACCGAGGAGGAGCCTCGAAGACAGTGCGTAAATGAGTATGGTGTCCCTGGAATCCCGCGGCCCGAGCGTTTTCACCCAGCCAAAGGAGGGTTCAGGGTTCAGCACTTCGGGGTAACGTTTGGAAGCGAAATGCTGAACCCTGAACCCTGACAACTGAAACCCAGCCGAGGAGGTGCCCGGCCCCGAGCGTTTTCCGACAAAACGCACTCTACCGATAATCGGTCGGCTCCGCCTGGCAGACGTACTGTCGCCAGCCGTCTAGATGTTCCTTGCTGAGACTGTTCTCGCGGACGATCTCGGTTTCGACTTCGCGGTCGGTCCCCGGTACGGTCACGCGGACTTTCAACCGGCCGTTGGTTTCGTAGTGGAACAGCACGTCCACGGGCGACTGGGCGGCCAGATTCGGCGGCAAGTCGCTGACGGTACACTTGCCGATCTGCGTGCAATCGTCGGCCGAAGGGCTCTCGCCCTCGACGATTTGCACCAGGATCGACTTCTGATTGGCCTTGCTGGTCTTGAAGACTCGTTTGCCGGTTACCGGCAGGGACGTATTGCGCGGGATGAGAATTCCGTTGCGGCGCCGTTTGGTCTGGGGGTCGGTGCCGACCACGCCGAGGCTGTGCGAATTGACGTTCTTGATCGAGAACGTGCCCGACTGTCCCTGACTCTTCGCCAGTTGCAGACCGGCGTGCAGCGCGGCGCCGTGTGCTACCGCCTCGTCGGCGGCAACGGACGCGTCGGGCTCCTTGCCGGAAAGATCGCGGAGCATATCGTGGACCATCGGCATCCGCGTCGACCCGCCGACGAGCAACACGCGGTCGAGGTCGGCCCAATCCAGACCGGCCGCCTTGAGCGTCTGCGTGGTCGTAAACCGCGTGCGGTCGATCAAGTCCTGCGTGGCCTCCTCGAACTGTCTTTTCGTAATCTCCACGCGGGAGGAGAAGCCGCGATAGTCGCAGACGGCCGACGCCTTGCTGCGAGCCGATAGTGTCCGCTTGACGTCTTCGCACTCCCGCCAGAGCTTGCCGGCCGTGTCGGCGTCCTCGCGGGGATCGACGTAATGTTCGCGGATGAAACTCTCGGCCACCAGATCGACGATCCGCTGGTCGAAATCGTATCCACCGAGGCGCACGTCGCCGTCGGTAGCCAGGGCCACGAACTCGCTACCGCGAATCTCCATGACGGTCACGTCGAAGGTACCGCCGCCGAGGTCGTAGACGAGGATCCGCCGGGGCTCGTCGGTGCTGCCTTCGGCGTTGAGGTATCCCTGCTGAAAGCCGAATGCCACGGCGGCGGCGGTCGGTTCGTTGATGATGTCGAGCACGTCGAAACCGGCCATGTAACCGGCGTCCTGCGTGGCCTTGCGGCGGACCTCGTCGAAATAGGCCGGCACCGTGATTACGACCTTCGTAAACGGGCCGATCTGCTGCACCGTGTCGGCGCGAAGCTTGTTGAGGATCCAGGCCTCGATCACCTCGGGCGGATACTGCTTGCCGCCGAACACCTTATGGAAGACGCGATGGCCCATGTCGCGTTTCGAGCATTCGGCCACGCTGTCGGCCTCGGTGGCCATCGCCTTCAGCGCCTCCTTGCCGACGACCACGTCCTGGCCCTCGAACAACACCACGCTGGGCGTCACGCGGTCGCCCTCGGCGTTGACCAGCGTAACCGGTTGCCCGTGCTCGTCGAGGCGAGAAACGACCGAGTAGGTCGTGCCCAGGTCGATGCCGATAGCGGGATCTTGTGCAGTGCTCATGGTGATATCAGTTTCTACTTACCACGGCCAGGGGAACGTATTGGGACGAAGCCACGACAACACCAGGTAACCCAGCCCCAGCCCGACGAGCGCCGACGTGACGTAGCCGATCACGATCACCACCGCCCGTCGCGCAGGCGATTGGGAATCGGGCCTCGCCGGGTCGACGACCATCAGCACAGCGACGCCATCTACGGCAACTTGCTGCGTCTCGACAGGTTGTGGCGTCGGTTGTTGTTCGTCCCCGCCCGCATGGGGAACTTCCAGCACGTCCTGCACTATCTGCTCGAAGGCGTCGAAACCGGCCGAGGATACGACCGGATGCTTCCACTGCGCGATCCCCTCGTTCGATAAACCGACGTTCCGCTCCAGCGACAGCTTGGCCTTCTGGCTCGTCCCCGGCACAGTCGCCCGAACGTTCAATCGGCCGTTCGTTCCATACTCGAACGTGACCTCGATCGGCCAGCCCTTGGCCAGCCCGCTGGGGATGTCGCGAATTACGGTTCGGCCGATGGCGGTACATTCGCCGGGCAACGAACTCTCTCCTTCGAGGATTTGCAACACGATCGAGCGCTGATTCTCCGTCTTGGTAACGAACCGTTCGGTCCGCTTCACCGGCAGCGGCGTGTTCCGCGGGATCAACACGACGTTGGTCTTTCGTAGCGTCTCCTGGTCGATACCCTCCACGCCCAGGCTGTGGGCGTTGACGTTGGTTACCTCGAACTCGGGGGGCGAACCGTCCTTGGCTCCCTTGGCGATCAAGTAGGCCGCGTACAACGCCGCACCCCTGGCAACCGCTTCGTCGGGGTTGACCGTCCGCTCGGGCACGACGCCGGTCGTTTGCTCGAGCATCTCGGCGACCATCGGCATCCGCGTCGAACCGCCCACCAACAACACCCGGGTCAGATCGCCGAACTGCATCTTGGCGTCGACGACCAACTGGCGGGTTGTGTAGGCGGTCCGTTCGAGCAGGTCGGCCGTCAACTCCTCGAATTTTTCCCGGGTGATCTCCACATTGACCGACCGGTCGGCAAAGTCGAACCGGACCGTTGTGCGGCTCCGCGGGGTCAGTGCGTGCTTGGCTTCGACCACCGCCGCGTAGAGCCGGTTGAGCGAGGCCGGGTCTTCGCGAGGATCGACGTTGTGCTCCCGGAGAAACTTCTCGGCCACGTAGTCGACCAGCCGCTCGTCCCAATCGTGCCCGCCAAGCTGCACGTCGCCGTCGGTGGCAACCGTCCGGACGTCGCCCGGGGCCAGCTTCAGCAGTGTGGCGTCGAACGTCCCGCCGCCGAGGTCGTAGACCAGCACGGTCAACTCTTCTTTGGGCTCTCCAGTGCGGGAGAGATATCCGACCGACTCGCCGAAGGCCAGCGCGGCGGCGGTCGGCTCGTTGACGATGTCCAACACCGTCAGCCCGGCCATCTCGCCGGCGTCGGCAGTGGCCTTGCGACGCGGCTCGTCGAAATAGGCGGGCACGGTGATCACGGCGGCCGTGTCCGAGCCCAGCGAATCGACCGACTCGGCTTTCAGTTTCCGCAGGATACAGGCCTGGATTACCTCCGGCGGGAGCAGCTTCCCTTGGATTGCGTGGTTGTAGTTCGGCAGACCCATGTCCCGCTTGACCCACTCGGCCACCTGGTCGGGTGCCACGCTGGCGGCAGAGCGGGCCGACTTTCCCACCACCACTTCGGCGTCACCGAACAGCACAATACTGGGGGTCAGCAGGTCGCCCTCCGCGTTGGGGACCATCGCCGAACGGCCCGACGTATCCACCCGGGCCACGGCCGAGTTGGTGGTTCCAAGA
>SDBT01005629.1_pt1 | contig 20973 bp, 16 predicted proteins | sample 2277101 | NCBI WGS metagenome assembly SDBT01 (sample SAMN10404973, study PRJNA504765) | marine sediment metagenome | isolation source: marine sediment core GS10_PC15, 103 cmbsf | place: Arctic Ocean: Southern Knipovich Ridge | collected 2010
GGTAACGGCTGCCTGGACTTTACTAACGTTGACGTGCAGGTTCCCAACAGCGTATGGAGCTTCCCGATGAGCGAGGTAACCGTTTCTGTATGGATAAAAGCGGAATCGCTCTCAGCGGGTCTTATATTCGCTCCGTTTGGCGGCGGCGATGACGGTACAGGCCCCGGCGGTGACTGGGCCGACTGGTGGCTCCTGAATATGATATATTTATCGGATTGGGGTGATGGGACGCCGGGTTATGACGTAGTTTTCCGCTCGTCGTACCAGGATTCGGGCGCCTGGGATGGAATAACTTATTATGACCCCAATACAGACGGCTGGCAGGGATGGCATCACTACGCATTTGTCAAGAACGCCAACCGAGGTGTGCAGAGCATATATCTCGATGGTGAGAAGGTCGCTGAGAATTACTGGGCGGCGGACAGGCTGATTCAACCAATAGACCCGAATAATGACAGCTTTGCGATTGGGTATTCCGGCAGCACAGAGTGGGGATGGGGCCAGTTCGCCGGCAGGATGGACGACTTCCGCATCTATGACCATGCCCTGCCGCATAGCCAGATAGTAGACCTTGCCGGCAAGGCCCTGGTGTATCAGCCGTACCTCGAGGACGATGCCGAGATTGATGCTAATAAAGACCATATAATTAATTTCGGGGACTATGGGCTTATGGCTGAGAAGTGGCTTCAGGGCCCGCTCCTGTGGCCATAGTCTTGGCAGTTGACAGCGGCAGTTTCCGGGGCCTATACAGTTTACACAAGTATAGGCCCCGCCTTTTTAATTTAAGGCCGCCGACGGCGTGACAATCTCAAAACCCTTCAACGCCTCCCTGCCCCTGCATGTCGTAGGCAGGGGCCCTCAAAGGCGTTCGTATTTAGCCCGGTCCTACGGGCCGCCCTGCCCACGCCATGAATACTTTCCTAACCCAAAGTGAGTTTACCCTGAGGTTGCCGAAGGGTGAGAGTTATTCTTCGAATTTTTACTTCCCCCTTGACTATTCGCTTATTTTCCGCTATTTTATCCCCCATAACAAGCCCGCACTTGGGAGCTGTGCCTCGCCAGCACGCGTTCGGTTAGCTAACTTGGTCGCAACTTAGGGCGAGAGAGTAACACCCTGATGGTGGTTTGTAAAGCAAACCGCAGGATATGCTGATGATAGAATGGTTTCGGAATCTAAGTGATGCCAATAAGATAGCGATTGCTGTCCCTGTTGGTATTGCGGTTATTGCTACTTCGACCAATTCGACTAAGCTCAAGGAAAACATGGCTATCAGTATGATATTCCGATAATGTTTTTTCTTGACGTTAGGCCGAGATGGTATATGATTTAGGGGTTTTTCTAATTCTAAAGTGAAGACAGGTCGATAATTTGAACCAGAGGGGAATTTGTTTATGCTTATTCCAAAAAAGGCTGAGAAATGGCGCAAGGCAATGAAAATGACAAAAGAAGGAAAAACGGTTCTAAAGAATATTGAACGGGAGGAAAATGTTCCAAGTGTCGTGCAAAACAAATTCTTTCAAAAGATAGGTCAGACATACAAAGTTGCGCTGGATCCTTTGATCCATATGGAAGAACTCCTGAGTTCGCTTGCCGATACAGCTTTGTCAGGGCCTAATGCAGATATCGGGAGCATGGAATTGCTTATAAGATTTTCCAGAATGGCTCGTCTTCCTGAGCAACCATTATTAAAAAAAGCTGGCGTAAGTTACGCTCGTCTACTCAAGAATCCTGGGCTAATCTCAGTTCTAACAAAACTGCGTTTGGGAAACCGTAGGGGAATTGTCTGGGCCGCGGTTGAGGCCCTTGTTAGCTCCGACATCGCAAATGGGATGCCTACAGAAGACGTACTGAACAAGCTTGGGCTAACGGAAGAACTTGTTGAGCCTTGGTATCAAGTAGTGTATAATGCTTCCGATATTGGGGCACCGTGTCTTGTGCCGACAGTTTTGGATGCAGGAAGCGATTACCGCTTTTGGCCTCCGACAAAGAATGCACCGTACGGAATGACCTGGCCATGTTCCGGTGGCGGCTCAGGTTACCCTGAAGGTGTTCACCAGAAATGCGTTATTGACCAACCTGGTATTAAGCTGTATATTGTATAAGTTGGATGGAAAAACGAATGGTGAAGACCACAACAAGAACTTCCGATAACCTAAATCGTCTTATGTGGGACCGGCTTTCGAAATCCCCAGAAAAGCTAGACCTCGATAGGCGCGCTGACGAAGAACCAGAGGATTTATTTGTACGGTTATGCAACACAGGTCGAAAAAGAGACGTACTCAGCGCACTTAACGCGAATCTATGTGAAACTATAGGCAATATGGAAGGAAAAGAGAAGGAAGCTGCTTTAAGGTTTATGAAACGAGCTATCCGGCTTTGTGATATCATAGGCGCTTCTAATTGTAAGCCTTTTTTAGAAATGCTTTTACTGCATAACAGCAAGGCTTATTGGGGAGACGATTTAAAAGAACTGCAAGAGTTAGCTGCAAGAACTCTAAGCGGAATGCCCAAGGACGCCTCAGATTTTTTATATTGGGCAAGTATAGCAGAAAAACACAATGCATCCTTGCCCTATGCGCTGAATGCTATGATCGAAATCGATCTCGACCGCGGCATCCAAAAGATAGTTCAAACCTATTTCGATCTTCCAAAGACAGTAAGACAAGATGTAGTCAACTGGGAGATTATATTCCAACTTGCTGCCGATACTCATGGCTCTGAGCATATAGGAGATGCTTTAGACAAAGTATTTGCTGGGAATCCTCTTGCTTTTGAATTCTTCGTACGGCGGGTAGCAAAGATACCTTCGCTCACCCGAGTAGGAGAACGGTCGATCGATGAGATTGCTTCGTATGCTAGTGCATGTTTAATAAAACAAGAAGAGCAAAAAGATATTGGAGCACACTCGGCCCTTTTGCAATATCAACTGGCTCGAGCGGAAAGATCGCAAACTAAAGAGGGATATGCCGAAGAGAGTGTGACAGAGTCCTATGGAACTTTAACCCCACCGCAGGATGTTCTGGCACAATTGCAGAAAGAGTACAAATGGACGTACCGCCCTGAAAAGAAAAGTACTATCATCCCATCATAGGGTTTACTTGAGGAAAACAATTATGGCCAAGAAGAAGACAAAAGAATCGTCATCTGTAACTGATTTCAAGAAGGTAAAGTCACTTGTAGAAAAAGATAAGCTGGATGAAGTTCTGTCAAAGATTGATCCAAACGATATAAATGGAACCATAAGAAGAGTACCTAAAGAGGTCATTCGTTTCATGTCTCATGTTTTAGTCAATGTTAAAGATGTTGACACAAAGGTTAAAACACTCAAAGCCGACCAGCGAATTCCAATAGAGTCACTCTTGGAATCCGCCCGAAAACATAGAGGCAAGGAGTTCGCTGAAGCATTTATCAAAAAGGCAGCTCAGGACGAAGAAATAAGGCGAAACTTTGGCTTGAGCTTTACTGCGGTTAAAGACCCCCTTGAAGCAAAAATAGATAATACAGTTAACAGGGTAATAACTGCTTCGGAGTTGATGCTTAAGAGCAAACGCCTCTACACGGAGATTAGCTTCATGCAAAATGATGACCTTCTGTTTAGAGTTAATGCTGAAATTGATGAATCCCTTCTAATGGTTGATAGAATTATAGATGGTGTCAAGTGTACTTTCGATAGCCTCCAAAAAAACGCGAAAGGTGTAAAGCCGACCCTAGATGTTGAATTGTGCCTAAAATACCTGGATAGCATAGACGCAGATAGCAAGTATGTGCGGAAAGCCTTAGATGAGTTTGCTAAAAGTTCTCGGAAAACGAAATCTAGAAAGAGTAAAAAACCAAGGGGGGGCCGGATCCATAAAGAAACTTCGAAGTTGTGAGTAAATCCCAAGAAATGACCTGTTGAGCCTGTCCGGCCGATGGCAGTCCTTCGGGGCGACAGTAGGACTTAATGATCCGGTGGTTCTGTGTGGAAGGGCCATCGCTCAACAGATGAAAGGTACTCCGGGGATAACAGGCTTATCGCCTCCGGCCGTTCATAGCGGCGAGCAACAAAAAATCAATCAAATCGGCAACCATTTTCACCGAAAATCCAAGTTTTTTCAAAAATTTTTACTCCTTATTTTACAACCACTTAGGCCGTATTCAATTTTCGACGTGCGCGAAAATTCAGCGCAAACGCGCAACCCGCTCTAATAGTAGAGGGACCCTTTATTCCCCCGTAGCCCAGCCGACGGACCTCCCCCCCATTTTCACCACAAAAACGAGGCTCTCCCGCCAATCGTAAATCGTAAATCGAAAATAGCCAATTCCTACGCCCGCGTTTTTAGGTGAAAAACGCGGGTCTCGGCTGTCATCCCGAGCCCGACCGAAGCAACTCTCCGTTAATCTGGGCAATTTGAGCCGCCTGAATACCCCAGTGCACACAGCGCTCCCGCTCACCCGAATCACCCCTGAATATCAACAAATCACGTCTATGCTACGCTAAACCCTTAAATTGCCAGAGCTTCTATGAAACCACGGTTGTGTGATGCTAAATTACGTTTTCAAGGCGCGAAATAGCAACGGTACCATGACCTCAGGCACCCTGAGCGCTGAGAGCCGGACCACTGCTGTAACTGTCTTAAAGCAAAAGGGTTACTACCTGCTCAATGTGGAGCCAGAGAGCATGATAGCCGTTTTTCTTCATCAAAAAGCGGGGTTCGCCAAGCGCGTCGGCGTCAAGACCAGAGCCATTTTCACCCGTCAGTTGGCGACCATGCTGAAGGCCGGAATCCAGCTGACTCCTGCATTGGAGACGCTGTCAAAACAGACGCAGGATAAGTACCTATCTTCCGTAATAAAACAATTACACAGTGATGTTGAACAGTCCAGCTCGTTATCCGAAGCGATGGCAAAACACCCGACGGTTTTCTCCAGCGTCTATTCAGCCATCGTCGCAGCTGCTGAAGAGGCCGGCAATTTGGCTGAAACGTTTTTTGTCCTGAGCAAGCAGCTCAAGACACAGGCATCGGTAAACAGCCGAATAAAAGCGGCACTGGTTTATCCTGTGTTTCTTTTTGTCGTAAGTGGAGCCGTTATTTGTGTATTGACCATATTTGTGATACCGAAATTTATCGAACTATTTGTCAGTGCCAACCAAGAACTTCCACTGCCGACAAGGATTCTCGTTGGCACGACAGATTTTCTGAGGGATTCCTGGTGGATGTTCGTATTTGCAATAGCTGGTGTTCTATGCCTGAGTCTGACTGCACTAAGAAATGAACGAGTCAGACTTTCTGTTGATGCGCTCTTACTTAAAGTGCCGGTAGTTGGAACGCTAAACAGAAGATTGCAGTTAGCTCGGTTTGCAAGGACACTGGGCTCACTTCTTGACGGTGGTGTAAGGATAATATCCGCAGTCAATAGGACTAAGGCGGTCACAGCAAACACGGCCTTTGCCAGAGAAGTAGCTAACATTGAGGAGAGTATTTTAGAGGGTGCCACCATGGCAAAGGCGGTCAAACAACAGGACTACTTCGGTGAAATCGCGGCCAATATGATAGCAGTTGGTGAGGACACGGGCACATTGCCCGAAGCACTCTTCGAAGTGGCAGACATGCACGACCAGGAATGTGAGTCGGCCATAAGCTCAATTACGAGCCTGTTAGGCCCGATTATAATTGTTGTATTGGGGGTCATTATAGGATTCGTTGTCCTGGCTATGCTGATGCCAATTTTTGAAGCAAGCACAATGCTTAGTTAGAAGGAGCAAGCGCGACAAATGAGCGGATTTTCCATAAAAAGTAACAAGGCGGGCGGCTTTACGCTTGTGGAGCTTCTGTTAGTTATCACGATAATTGGCGTTTTGGCAGCGGTGGTCGTGCCGCGATTCTTCGGCCGGTCGCAGGAGGCCAAAATAGTAGCTGCCAGGCAGACAATTGTGGGAACGTTCGGTATTGCATTGGACCTATTTGAACAAGATACCGGTCGCTACCCGACTGAAGAAGGATTACAAGCACTGGTCGCAAATCCCGGCACGGAAAGTTGGCGGGGACCGTATCTCAAGAGCGCCTCGGTGCCGCTGGATCCATGGGGCAACCCGTATAAATACAGCTATCCGAGTGAACTGACATCGTCGGAGTTTCTCTACGACGTAGTTTCAGCCGGTCCGGACGGGACCTACGGAAACGAGGATGACGTTACAAACCATGATGACCTTAGAAATAAAAGATAAAGGACCAGAATCGCGCGGCTTTACGCTTTTTGAACTTGTTGTAGTTCTGTCGCTTATCTCGGCTATGTTAGTGATAGTCATACCATACGCAACCAGAAGCAACGAGAGCCTGAAGACCAAAGAGGAGTGTCTGAATATGGCCGAGGCCATCAAGTATGCGATTGATTTATCAGTGGCTACCAAGAGACCAACTCGGATAGTAATTGACCCAAAAAACAGAAGCTACTTACTGGTAAAAGCAAGTGGGGTTGATAACTATGATTTTGCTCCGACCGAAGATTATCAGGGCGGCATTCGTTATTTTGGTGAAACCACCCATATCATAGATATGAATGGTTTTGACATTGAGCCAGATGGCAGCTGTTTAACCTTTGACCCGAGACGACCATGGCCCGATGCAAGCCTTTCTCTTTCATGTGGCAAAAGAGTCTATACTATCAGAAGCCGGGGCAAACAGGTGGAGATCGATGAATCAACAAGGTAGCAAGAACTTCAGCGACGGGCAAACCGCCGCTGCCGGTATCGAGGTGGGATTTACCATGGTCGAGGTTGTTGTGTCGCTTGTGATACTAAGTACCACTGTCATTGCGGTGTTTGGTGCAATGACTACCTGTTTATCCGGCGCTCACCATACCAGGAGGTTAATGGGGTCTGTGTTACTTGCTGAAACCAAGCTCGTTGAAAGCAGGCTCAGACTTTCTGAAAACGCGGCTTTTGAAACCACACAGGGGCATGAAGATTTGTACCGGTGGGAGGTGCGAGTAGCCCCGACCCCCGTTGAGAATCTTGCCGCAATTCGCGTACGAGTCAAATGGCTGGAACAGCAGCGCAAGCAGCAATACGAGTTGTTTTCTCTATTCTATATAAAACCGGCAATAAGAGGGTAGCAAATCCCAACATGAGTAAGACAGAGAGCAATAAGCCGGCCAACCGCGGAGGTTTTACACTTGCGGAGATTCTGCTTGTTATGCTTATTATATCAATACTCACGCTGGGCATAAACGCAGCATATCGGCAGGCGCATTCGATATGGTCCAACATTGAAAGCAGGCGGCCAATTTACCATAATGCCCGTCTTATTATCGAAACCCTGCGACAGGAGTTGTCCGGTCTCTACTTGCCCGCAGCATCAGATAATGGGGGCCGAAGCGGTGAGAACAGTGGCCAGAGCCGATTTGGCCTGTCGACCCTGCCGAATGGTACAACCGAACTTACTTTCTATACCTTGACACCTTCCTGGAAGACAAGCTGGATATCATCACGTATTGCAAGGGTCCGCTACAGTTTTACCGGGGAAAGCACAGGAAGACCGTTATTGCAAAGGTTTGAGCAGCTCTGTGCAGGAGAAAAACTCATAGGAGAGGAAAGCTCAAGTATAGTCGCAAGGAATATGGCTGATTTCAAGGTATGGGTTCTTGATACCAGTGCCGACTCCCACGAGGACCCGTGGAAGCAGTCTTATAACTCAGAAGATGCTCCGCCAGGGGCAGTTAAGATCTCATTGAAATGGGCGGCGACGAAGAAGAATCCGGAGATTGGTTTCCAGTCGTGCATTTTAGTTCCGTGTAGTTCTTCGATATTTTGATTGATATATGAATAGTTTCAGTCTGAAGAATAATAGCCGTGAGCAAGGAAGCATATTAGTTCTTGTTCTGATGGTGCTCTCAAGCATGATTATATTATCCGCGGGGATGGCCTACAGGACCCGAATCGAGATAAAACTTGGCCGGGCAAATGCCAGAAGAACACAGGCCTACTATCTCGCATTGGGTGGTATTGAAAGGATAAAGGCTCTTATCAGTCAGGAAGAGCTCACACCTTCAACTATTGCCAGGATATGCCGGTTCAGTGGTACGGCAGAAGAAGAGGGACTTTTTGAACAGTTCACCGACTACAAGGTGACTGACAAAAAAATGCTGACGTACAGCCTTCGTGATGAACACGCGTACCTGAATATTAACAAGTCTGATCCCGCCAGTTGGGAAAATACGGGCAGGATTAGCAGGGATTGTCAAGCCGCCATACTTGACTGGATAGATGCGGACGACGATAAAAGCGCAAACGGAGCTGAAAGAGATTTCTACCAGCGGTTGGCACCGCCCTATGTCCCGAAGAACGGCCCATGTGCATCCCTGAAGGAGTTGCTTTTTGTCAGGGCAGTTACACGCCGGATATATCTTGGAGAGCGACTGAATCAAAGCTCTCTCCTGGACGGCAACGGTAACGATGGACAGTTCCAGAGCTCAGCGGCTCATGGCGATGAGAACATGGATTCGGGGCTTGTTGGCATCTTTACTGTGTATGGCAATGGCAAAATAAACATAAATACTGCATCTAAAACTATCCTTGCCGCTTTGCCAGGACTCGATGACCAAGTGGCTGAGACTATATTGACCTATCGGTCCGGTCCGGACGGGCGGTTCTGCACGGACGATGATGGATACCTTGAAAAAGCGGAAGAGCTTGCAAATGTGGAAGGATTAACAGAATTCCAAATTGGACTGCTGGAGGAGTACTGCTGCTTTGATTCGGAACACTTTCGAATATTTTCGTATGGCAGACTGAATAGTACCTTTGAGTGCTGGCTGATGGCAACGGCACGATACTTCGAAGGCGAACCGCAAATCCTGTATGTGGAGAGGTTGTAATGAAGAGGCGAAAAATCAAGACGGACTGGGCATCGCTGACTGTGACAGGCGAGGGACAAGCCGTTGTATGCGTAGAGTGCAACAGCACACCTCGCTGCCTGCAATTCCACTCTCTGGAAGAGTTGCAAAAAGCCCTTGATAGCAAAAAGATAGCGGTGAAGAAGTGGGCTGTCGCGGTGCCAAGAAGTCTCTGCATTCTAAAACCACTTACCGTACCGGCATCGGATATGGCCGAGGTCGCCAAAATGCTGGAGTTTGAACTTCCATCCCTGGTACCACTGCCGCCAAACGAAATCGTGTACGGATGCACGCTCTTGAATAAGCAGGATAATATGCTGAAGGTCTTAGTGTGCATCTTGAAACTAAGCGTGCTGAATGAGTATTTGGGACCGTATGAAGCTATCGGAATAGAGCCACGCAGAATCACTCTGGACTCGCTGGCAGTTCAAAACTGGTTCAGTGCAGCTGGCGGCGTGACGTCTGATGCGAAAATAAGTATCTTTGTGGAGAAGTACCGTTGCATTGTTCTAACCTGTATTAACGGTGATTTTCACATGACAGATGAGGGGTACTTGCCCGAGGGGCATGTTGAGATATCCTCGCGAGAAGTCGTCCAGGAGATATTGTCCCGACAGGACCAACTGCCGGCTTCACTGAGAGAGAAAACCGCGATTTTACTTGCTGGGGCAAAAGAGTACACCTCAGAGATAGAAAGCATGTTGCGGGCTGCTCCTGGTGAGGCCGCATATGAGAAAGTTCACATTGTTGAAAGTCCGCAAATCGCCTGCTGTCAAGGCGGCAACGATGACCGTGACGGTAATGGTCTTAGCTTTGAGGCCGTTGCGACCACCGGTCTATTCGAGCTGGCTGTAAATTCAAAGTTTCCTTATTCCAATCTGCTGCCACGGGAATACCTCAAGAGAACTCGACGGAAGGCTTTATTGTATAATTACCTGCTTACAGGTCTCTTATCCTTGTTGTTGATTCTACTGCTATGGCTGAGCCTCATTGCGATGAACTGGAGAATAGAGAAGCGGTCTCGTATGATTGAGCGGCAAATCGCTCCAATTGAATATATTGCCAGCACCGTTGAAAGCAAACGTCAACGTATTAAAGCCGTACGAAACCAAATATCCAATCGCGGGCAAGTAGCAAAAATACTTGAGGAACTTTACAGGTATACACCCAGGACTATTTCCATAAGCGAGTTGAGGTTTGTCTCGAGGCACAATGGGGCAAGTGTTGAAATAAAAGGACAGGCGGACGTGCTCTCAAATGCATTTGAGTATGTCAATGCTGTCAGTCAAGCAGATCTGCTGGGTATGATTCAGATTGTAAACGCCCAGCAGGTCCCCCGACCAGGTGGAAGCGTCGTCGAATTCAAGGCTGAATGTGTTGTCAGGAACGACTAACTCAATGGGGACCAGTGCAGGACAAAATCGCGAGAAGTTGTTGGCTGTAGTTGCAGCTATGGTAATAGTCGGAGCAGTTGTATTCGGTGTCGTTATCAATCCGCAGTTAAAAGAACGCAAACTTCGCCTTGCACGTATGCATCAGCTGCAATTGAAGCTGACCAGGATGAAAGGTGATTTACTGATAAAGGACAGGATAGATGATGCTTATTCGCAGATTGAACCGTTGATAACGGGCAACGGTACCGAACACCAGGAAATCTCGCTGCTGACACGTGAACTTAATAATCTCTATTCAAGACTAAATGTGAAAATCCGTTCGGTAAAAATACTTCCCACTGTTACGGAGGACTTCTATAGGCGTCTTTCAATCAAAATCGAGATGACCGGTCATATAAGAGATATTCTCAAGTTTGTTTCTCTGGTTGAGACATATCCGAATCCCATAAGGATAGAGCAGTTTGGCGTTAAGGCCCGGGAAATTGCTGATGATATCCAGTCGTCTTTTCTGATTACCAAAGTCGTCTCTAAATCCCAGATTCCAGGTTAATACCATGCTGAGGAAGCACATAGCCAAGCTTGTAAATCGCTATGGTTGGTGGCGTTTGATACATCTCGTGCTGGCCTCAACAATTATTACCCTGGCGGGTGTGCTTTTGCTGGAATTGGTAGCTGCCGTTCGAGTTGATGCCGATGTGTTTGATGCCCACCACGGTATAAATGTGGTAGCCGCTGATAGCCTGCCTGAAGTCCTACAACCCACCGCCCCCGGCCCAGAACAACTTGCGAATGTTTCCTGGTCAGGCTTGTTCAGGGCCTCAACTCCACTGCCTGACAGGCCAATGGCTGATAAAACCATAGAAAGGATAAAGTCACAACTGACATTACAATGCATTATGGAAATGAACGGTGAACCTGTGGCCTATATCAACATAAAAGGCGCCGGCCTGAAAAAATGTAAGGTCGGAGATACTTTCAGAGACCTTTTTGCGGTCCTGAATATAAATACAAGCAGTGTTGAGATAACAATTGTTGGTCATAAAGTAATTTTAAGTCTTTAAAAGAGAAAGGAGACGATGCTGACCGTTTTTACCACAGGGAAACCTGATGTTCTTTTAGTAGCTATACTACTGATTGGGTCTTTGGTCACCGGTAGGGATGTTGCCGCAGTTGATTTTGACCCATTTGGGTCCGGCCAAACAGTTGTGCCGGCTTTGCCAAAGAATGTTATAGACGAGGGGCCGATCATTCCACAAGTAGAATTCAACAATAATGATATTTCTATGGCCTTTCAGATTATAAGCGATGCGACAGGATGGAGTATTTTTCCCACTGCTGAAGTAAGCAGAGCAAAAATCAGTCTTTGGGCCAAGAGCATAACCGCAAAAGAACTTCTGGAGACGGTGGTAACCATGGCCGGCTTTATCTATCACAGACAAAGAAACATTATTACCGTAATGACATACGATGAGTACATGCAGTATTATGGTCTTGCCAAGAAGGTCATCTCTCTTGCACATGCGGATGCCGCTTCGGTCGCCGCGGTAACCAAGCAGTTTCTAACCGGACTCGGCAAAAGTGTTGTGCATAGAGAAACGAACACGATTCTTTTGTTGGAAAGCGAGGCCAATCTAAAAACCATTGTCGGCATAGTAGAAAAATTAGATGTTCCAACAGAAGCGGAAATAGGTCTCGAAGTTATTGACCTCAAGTATACAGACGCCGAAGTATTGGCCGAGACGCTACAAAAAGTATTCTCAGAGAGCAACTCCAGGGGCAATTTGAGGAACAGTTCAAGAGGAATGCAGCCACCGGCTGATTCGGACAGACGGATCACCCAGCCCCGAATAGCAACAGAGGATGTACTGCTCACACCACAGTCTCGGGTGGCAGTTTATTCGATTGGCCGCACTAATCAAATAATAGTAAAGGCGCGCCGCAATGATATAAAAACGTTGAAAAAACTGGTTGAAAAGCTTGATACTTACACAGAGCCAACCTCGAAAAGCTATCACTTTACTTATGTTGATGCAGCCGAAATTTATACGGGATTGGAACTGATTCTGAATGTTTCCGGCAGGTATGGTGCTTCGCGAAGGTCCGGCCAATCCGGCAGACAGGCAGACGATAAGCATGAAGGTATTATACTCATTGAGAAAACTAATTCGATTCTTCTGACGGGACCACCTTCCATGCACCGGATCATGGCCAGTATTGTCGAAACTAGCGACAGGCCTGGCGCGTACGAAGCGGGCATGATAAGAGTTTACAAACTCGAAAATGCTGACGTTAAAGAAGTTGCCCAGACTATTCAGGAGCTACTGAAAAGCAATGACAAACAAAAAGAAAAGGCGTTTGAGATAAAGTATTCCAGAGAATCAGTCGCCGGCAGCTCAGGCACAACCGATTCAGCAGGCATGGCGGAAACCGAAGAATTTGTCCCTCAGATCGAAACCAGGGTCTCTGTTAGCAAGTCCACTAACTCCATAGTTGTGCAGGCAACCGCAAGACAACATCGTGAGCTGGAAAAACTCATCGAACAACTGGACGAGCGACGCAAGCAGGTACTAATAGAGGCAAGGATTGTTGAAGTGGTAACGTCCGATGATTTAGACGTGGGCGCCGAGCTTACTCGTATTGGCAATAGTGTCCTGGCTTTTACTTCCTTTGGGCTATCTACAATAGACCCAGGCAGTGGTACGCGAGAGATAATAGTCAGCCCCGGTGGGACAGCAGCTGTACTCGGGCCCGATGATGTAGAGGCAGTATTGCACGCCCTTCAATCTAGCGCGAACGCAAGGATTACCTCAGCACCTCAGGTTCTTGTAAATGATAACAGTACGGCTGTTATTAATAGCGTGCGGGAAGAACCAATTACTCAACTAAATGCAAGCGACACGGTCGCGACTACTTCCTTTGCCGGGTTCGTTGAGGCCGGCACAACGTTTGCGATTACCCCGCACATAAGTGAAAAAGACTACCTTCGAATTGAATACGAGATAACACTGAACGCCTTTGAGACCAGTTCCACCGATAACACCATCCCACCACCGCGGAGGACAACCAGCATTCGCAGCGAAGCCACAGTACCAAATAAGTCTACAATCGTCGTTGGTGGATTACAGGATACCGTCCAAGGCAAAAGTGTTGACAAAGTCCCCTTCTTGGGGGACATACCGCTTATTGGGTATCTATTTCGAAGAACAAAGGAAAGCAAACAGTACAAGACGACGTATTTGTTTATAACGCCCTCCATAATGAAGTGTAAAGATTTTACTGACCTGAAGGACGCCAGCCAGAAGCTCCATACGGAGATAGAAAAAGACGTCCACTACGAAGCATCGCGTAATCCCGAAAGTTTCTGAGCCAAACAGCTGCTTAGGTATGGCTGTCACGTTCGTGGCACTGTCCGGCGTACTGGCGGGAACCGGCCTGGCACAAGTGACAAAAACAACTTCTGGTAAATGTCATCTATGTCAGACTCACCATTCACAAAAAACGCTCCATAACGCGAATCATATTGCTATATCTGTCGAAAATTACTGCAACCAGTCTCAAGTCACCCTGAATTTCTTCGTTGGCCTCCGTCTCGCTTCTATTGAACTCTTCTATAGCCGGCATGGGCCTGTTAAAACAAAAATTTATGTTCAACAGATAGCAGGCTTGCCTCGCTGTAAAAAGTGTGGGGATTTTTTTGAAAGAGGTGCATTATGTGTAAGAGATTGTTTTTCTTGGCTTTTGGGCTTTGCTCAGTATTTGTGAATAATTCGGCCTTTGCCGACTTGGTTGCCTGGTGGAAATTTGATGAAGGGTCCGGCATTGTTGCGGCAGATTCTTCGGGTTTTGGCTATGACGGCAAGCTAAACGGTATGGATGACAGCGATTGGGTTGATGGAATAATGGGTAAAGCGCTTGAGTTTGATGGGGTCAATGATTATGTAACGGTTCCTTCACCTGATCTTGTAGGTACAAATACTTTGACCTTAACGGCCTGGATAAAACGAGAGGGGCAGCAGTCTATTTACGCAGGCATAGTGTGGAGCCGGGATACTAACACGCAGGCAGGAACCGGCATTTGCTTCGGAAGCGGCCCTGGTTTTCGGGCTAACCATGAGCTGGCGTATTGTTGGGACGAGAGTTTCTGGGAGTGGCATTCCGGATTGATTGTTCCTGACGGCAAGTGGGTTTTTGTGGCCCTTGTGGTGGAGCCGACGAAGGCAACGCTGTATATGGGGCAAGACGGGGCGCTCTCCAGCGCGACTCACGAGGCGTGGCACGATATAATAACGGAGTTTAACGGCGTTAGTATGATTGGCTATGATAACTACCGCCTGAAAGGGGCCAGTGACATACCTCATAAACCGTTTAAGGGCATGATAGATGAGGTCCGGATATACAACCACGAATTGGACGGCGACGAGATTAGTGCTATCTATGCTTACGTGGAGGGGTTTGACAAGCCGGGCGATGCGTATATAGCCAAGCACCCCGACAAAGTTCTTCAAGAGGCTCACCGAGCCCTGCGGCGGCTCCGTGACTGGGGTGCGGACCCACCCGGCCGAACAGAACAGGCGGATAAAATAGCCGCCGTGCTTCTGGTCATCGCAAAGGCAAGAGAGGCGAAAAACCTGTCCTCAGAGCAAGTACTAGAAGATTATTATGAGTTGATTGCGAGCTTCCCTGATTCCCCTGAGGCCATCGAAGCCTTATGCAGAGTTGTTGCTCTTGAGCCCGAAGATGGTCTGGAATATGCCAACAAGTTTTTAGAAAGAGACGCTACCGGAGCAAAAGCGACCCAGTTTTATCAAACTCTTATACGTGACTATGTGACTGAGTCGGATTATGTAAATGCGGAGAAGCACCTAAAACTTTTTGTTGATAAATATGTTGGTTCCGAAGGTGGTTTGAAGTTACTGGACCAGCTAATGCGTGGGATTGGACAGAACAGCAATGGTGAACGATGGCACGGTTTCATTCAACGATACACCCGGGAAAATCCGAACTCGCAATTTTCCTGTGCCGTTTTTAGGCAACAAGCTTTAGAACTTTGCAGGGCAAAGAATTTTGTCGAGCTTTGGAAACAGGCTCAGCGGACTCGTGCGGAATTTCCTGGAACGAAACTGGCGACATATGCTGGAGTTATCCTGGCAGATGGGGAGTACGGGCAGGGCAATTATGTTCGTGCTTTACAGATACTTAGCCCTGAACTTCTTAGAGGGGGCGGGTCTGAGTCCGAAGCCGTTGGAGATATCGAGAGCACGTTGAGATTTTATGAGGAACATACACTACGAGAGCAGGGGTTGGATTTAGCTGAGGTTTACAAGGCCTTAGCGAGATATGCCCATGATTTGGGGCAGAATATTGTTGCTGTACATTGTTATAAGCAGGGAGCAAAGGCAGCAGGTTTTGACCTCGAAGCATTTGGAACAGCCGCATCGGAAAGCGTCAAGTATTGCAATGCCCCGCCCGAAAAAGAAGTTTGGTTTTGGAGCGCTTTATTTGCTGCCGAAGAGGGTGATTTAATAACCGCCGCCGCAGGATACGAAACTTTTCTGGAGTGTGATAATAAAAGCATTCTCGCGGCCAGGGCATTTTATGATGTTGCCCGGGCAAGAATGACAGCGGGCTTGTACGCAGAAGCGAGAAAAGCCGTAGTTAAGGCCAAGGCCATAAGCCCCTGTCCCTTTGTACTTCAATTGGAGAGCGACCTGCGTTTCTTGATGTTGGTCAATTGAAGGTTTTACCATGCTGTTTAAGAATCTTGTGCGAGTCGCCAGTGCGGCAATGGTGCCGGTGTTTTGTGCAGTGGCCAGTTCTTATGCCTCTGTGGCGAATGCGGACGCGTGGCAAGATTTTGGTGATAAAGTGCTATATTCTTCAGGTAGTAGGCACTGCGGTGTGCCGGATTGGTTGAGGCGTCTCAAGCCATTGGCAAGGGCATTTGCTGAGCCGAACAGCCTCCAGGCTGTGTTGGCTGTGGAGACCTTTTTACAGCAGGCGTTAGAAGGCTATGATGAGAACAACTTCCTCCGCCAAGGTCGTATGGCTTTGCATAAAAACCCCCGTTGTATCCTCGGGCTATTTCTCACAGGGCGATTCGCGGGAACAGAACTGGGCCGATTAGGAAGTAAGTTCGTTGGCCAGGCCATTGAGCGCTCATGTCGCGTAGTATTTGGGACAGAAGCTGTATGGAAACAACGTCTGGAACACGAGCTGGCTATGCCCAATAAAGCCCAGATGGATGCTTTTACGGTTGACCTTTTTGGTGAGGACGAGGTTCCGTTTCTGCTCATTTATCTTGTTGAAAATGGTAGCTCCACAAACGTTAGGCATCGGTCACAAGAGTTGCTGGGACGGTACTTAGAGGAGCGATACGGCTTAGAGCCTGCTCTTAGGCAGTACCGCCCGCTTTTTCTTGAGCAGGGGTACACGGTGGTCAACGGATATGAACAATTACGGGTTGCTCGACTTTTTAGGCTTGCGGGCGGCATAAGTGACGCGCAAGAGCTATATGAGAAGATACTTCAAAACACCGATACAGCCGAAATTGCTATAAGTGCAGTTGAAAACTTGGCCAGAATTAACATTGAAAATTCTCAGCAAGGATGCGCATATCGGGCACTTAATTTTCTGTTTGAGAGATTTCCTGGTGCCCGACTCACAGATGAAGGCTTGAAGAGTTTGTTCCTGGAGTCGCAGGCAAAGTGTGAAAAAGGCTCTGGGCAGCTCATTCGTGAGTTTACCAATGCCCATAGCGAAGAAGAAGCTTTGAAATTGTGCCGTTTGTGCCGTGGCTTATGGACCAAGGAAGAAGCTATAAATCGATGGCGGTGTGTTATTGCCAATGCCGAGCCTGAAAGCGTGGCTTGGGAATGTGCGAGGTTGTCCCTGGCAGAGGAATTGGTTGATAAAGGACAGGTAAATGAAGCGGACGATATTTTGCACGGCTTACTCTGCTCAATCAATCCGACCGTCCAGGCCAGAGCCCTTTTGATTTCTGCAGACATGGCCCGAAGGCTTAATAGCACCTCTGAGGCGGTAAGCTTATATCAGCAGGCGGCGCAAATAGAAAGGCTGACGAGCTTGCCGGAATGGTCCAAGGCTTTTCGGCTTGGAGAAGTAGACGCCGAAAAATTGTCGCCCGAAGAGCTAAGCTTTTTCGCCTCATTTTTGCGGGGTTACAATGAACTGGTCGATGGCAACTTTAAGAAAGGTGCCGCTAATCTGCTAAAGGCCAGGCAAGCCGCCGACAGGTTACCGGGGAAGTTGACGGTTGACAACGTAAGAAGAACAATACCGAACATGCTGATGTTGGCCTATCTGAAGATGGGCGATTATGCCCGGGCAGAGGAGTATGGGCTCGAGGCAATGAGAATTGTGGAAGAAGAAGGGCAAGCGAGCAAAAAATTTGCGATCTATCCTCCCCAAATTGAAAGAGTCGATAACTCAATGTTTGTGCTATCCGGCAGTTTACGGACCTTGCAAACCGAACGCTCGAAATCGCAGGTTTTGCGTAATGCGAAAAAGGTCTATGCCAATGTAACATCACAGGGTCCTTTCAAGACAGACTTTGGGCCCGACAAAAGTGATTTGATACGGCTGTACTGGCACATTAAGCGACAGCGGGTATCGCGGCTTTTGTCAGCAGAGTACGAGTGGGCCAAAGCGCGGCTGCCCCGGGCAAAAAGTTGCCACGAATCTCTCCAACTCGAACCGGTTGTTTTCGCAGCTGAACTTCTTTCTGCTGATTCGTTCGAGCATATCCAAAGCGTTCTCCGCGATATGGGTTCCGACGAACATGCAGGCGGCAGGATGTACAGGTTTGCCAAATTTGCCGATGGAGTCGGTTGTTCCGGTATGGCCAGCATGGCTTTGGATGCTTCGGCCCGGGGAATAGATGATATGGGTAGCAGTGTTCAGCTGCCTGAAAATATTGCTGATATGTACTTAGCACGTAACAGCCCTCAGAAAGCTATCGAGATTTACGAGAGCATAGTAAAACAGGCCTCTGGCCGCAATGAGGCCGAGAGAGCGCAATATAACCTGATAACGGTCTACGCTGAGAAGCTGAAACTTTATGACAAGGCTATTCAGCAGTGTCGCAGATTCCTCAAAAACTTTCCTGATGGCGAGCGGGCAAGCCAGGTGAAATTTCTGATGGCCAAATTTGCCTATCTTAATAAGGATTATGCCGGCTCTATCCAGCAACTGAGCCTGTTTCAACAAAGATATCCTGGCAGTCCGCAGGTAGGTGAAGCCAAGATGCTCGTCGCTTTGAGCCGGATGCTTGAGGGCGGTACTCAGGATGCGATTAATTTACTTGCGGAGATTATCCAAAAGTACCCTGAAGATGAACTGGCTGCCCGTAGTAAGTTTCTCATCGGTTACTTAGAAGTCTCGCAACAGCAATATTCTGAGGCGCTGGAGACATTCAGAGAACTTGTAGAGCAATTTCCAGCGTCCAGGTATATTGAGCAATCGCAGAGGTTTATTGAGCGCTTAACTGAACCCCAGATTTGTGATTTGCGTCACCACCCTGATGGAAGAGAAAGCTCGTTGTCTGCACAGGAGACGGAGGGACCCAGTCGGCCCAATGTACTTTTGATTGGCATTGAAACCCTTCGGGCCGATCATGTCGGCTGCCTGGGCTACTTTAGAGATACTACCCCCACACTTGATAAATTAGCAAAAGAAGGTGTGGTATTTTCCAGGGCTGTTGCTGCGTCGAGCTGGACAATACCGGCGGTCATGTCGGTCTTTACATCTTTTTATCCCGGAGTTCATAGAACCACAGACCATCGTAAAAAGCTGCCTGAAAAAATAGGTACGCTTGCTGAGGTTTTAGAAAAGAACGGTTTCATGACAGCGGCGTTCGTAAGCACCACTGTTCTTGACAGTCGCCACGGTTTTTCCAGGGGTTTCGATTTGTATGATGATTTTTCTGTACAATTAGCGATTGGCTTGGACCTTTTTGGAAAAAATGAAACAGCAAAGCAGGGTATTTTCAGCGGCGCCCCGACCAGTGAGCCCTTGAACCGAGCTGCTATAAGTTGGCTACGTAAAAATCACCACAAGCCGTTTTTCATGTTCGTATTCTATTTTGACCCGCATTCTGATTATGTGCCGCCTGCGCCTTTTGACACTGTATTCGACCCCGGGTATGAAGGTTCAATCGACGGCCGCGGCATCAGCTTTGAGCCGAAAAGAAGCACGTGTCCACCGAAAAAGGACCTGGACCATCTAATCGCCCTGTATGATGGTGAGATACTCTACACCGATGGGTATATTTCGGACCTGTTGGAGAAATTCGAGGAGTATGGGATATTGGACAGGACCTTGGTCGTTGTATTTGGCGACCACGGTGAACAATTCTATGAGCATGGTTCGGCATCGCATGGCTGGACTCTCTATAATGAGGTAATCGATGTTCCCCTGATATTCAGATGGCCGCCTATGGTAGCTAAAGGGACAACAGTCAGCGCAATAGTCAGTCAAGTTGATGTAATGTCTACAATCCTCGATTATTTGGATGTTGAGTACGATGGTTTTGTTCAAGGCAGCAGCTTAAGGCCGCTTATCGAAGGACAAAAAGATAAACTGCATGAGGTGGTCTATGCCGAGCTTAATATAGAGGGTAGTAAAGTTTTCTCTGCGGCTATAGGCAAAGACCACAAGTTCATTCTTGACTTGAACACTGGGGGCAAACAGCTATTTGACTTGTCCGTGGACTCCAGAGAGCAAGAAAGCGTCTACCCAGTGCGAATATTGTCTGGCCCCATACCCCTGGAAGGTCGTTTGATGCGGTACTTGGCAGATAACGAAAGATTAACCGCCCAGCTTTGCGGTGCTGAAGAATCGCAAAAGGTAGAGCTGGATGAAGTTCGCATCAGGCAGCTCAAGGCCCTTGGGTATTTACGATAAGTGCGGCATTTCCGGTGTTTCAATTGGTGCTTGGTAGAATCCGTGCCGATGGGGGCAAGTACTTACTTATAATATACTTACAGGAATACGCCCGGCAGGATTCGAACCTGCGACCTTCGTTTTAGGAAACTGATTGCCAAATCTCCTAAGCCTTCGGATAGTAAAGCACTTACGGAGTCGGAACACACCGACTTGGCGCTCCACTTGGCGGAGATTGCGGAAAAACACTCTGATTTAGCTGAGATAGTACAAGCATGGCTGGAGCTTACCGGAGCATATCAAAGAGGCTATCAGAGCGCTGGTGAGGACTTGCAGATAAAGGCGTAGTGTGGTTTTGGCAGATTTTGTTTTTTGGGGTGGGTTTTTGGGCGAAAAAGGGGGTGGGATTGGGCGAGTCGTTAGATGGGCCAGCGTTTTTGGGTTAAAAAACGGGGTGCGGCTATGGAAACGTCTACAAATATGCAAAAACTTGCATAAATGTTTTGAAACGTGGGACAACAGCGGTGAAAAGGTAGACAGGAAATTAGAAAAGTATGCGGAAATATATGTAAAAAAAGCGGGATGGGCCGGGAAAAGGGGTGAGATAGGGTATTGAAGATAAGAGTAGTCGGGAATGGAGGATGCGATTGGGCGCTTTTATCGAGGGTCAGGGTATGGTATTTTTAGCATGGTATAATATAGTATAACGCGCAGCGTTATAACGTAGCATAATAATGGCATAATCTATTCTAATGAGGATGGGGTCAGGAGTAAGACGAGTTGCGGCCCCAGTTAGATAGGCTA
>SDBT01005630.1_pt1 | contig 20972 bp, 13 predicted proteins | sample 2277101 | NCBI WGS metagenome assembly SDBT01 (sample SAMN10404973, study PRJNA504765) | marine sediment metagenome | isolation source: marine sediment core GS10_PC15, 103 cmbsf | place: Arctic Ocean: Southern Knipovich Ridge | collected 2010
CATAAAAATGCTGACCTGGATAAACTATTCTCAGAATATGCTGCAAAATGATCACATTTGATGTTAAGATATCACAAAAAGAGGGGTAAATTTTTACAGAATATTTAAAAGAAAAATTTTAATTGAAGAAAGGATTTTCATGAACAGATTAATATCTATTATCATCGTTATTGGTTTTTTAATATCCGGAATTCAAGCCCAGAAATCAAGGCAGACGAAATCTACGACTGATCCGATCGCACAAAAAACAGCTGAGATGACAAAACATACAGGATTCCAAACCTTTTATTGGGATGCCAAAGAAGGGAAAATATGGCTGGAGATCGACAATTGGGACCAGGAGTTCATTTATGTTAATTATTTATCCCAAGGGATTGGTTCCAATGATATTGGCCTGGATCGTGGTCAGATTGGTGGAAACCGGATTGTTAAATTCCAGCGACATGGTCCAAAGGTACTGTTGATTGAACCAAATTATGGATTTCGGGCGATTAGTGATAATCCTGATGAGAAACGCGCTGTACATGAGTCATTTGCTCAGTCAGTATTGTGGGGATTCAAGATTGAAGCAGAAGATAAAAACAGGGTCCTGATTGAGGCCACTTCCTTTTTCCTACAAGATGCCCATAGCGTTTCTGACAGATTATTGAATGCGAAACAAGGAAACTATAAATTAGAACCTGATCGATCCGTATTCTTCGCTGAACGAACAAGAAACTTCCCTAAAAACACTGAATTTGATGTTCTGCTAACCTTTAGTGGAAAACCCGAAGGTAGTTGGATTCGATCGGTTGTACCAAGTCCGGAATCAGTTACCGTACATCAGCATCATTCATTTGTGCAACTTCCGGATAGTGGCTATAAACCCCGCAAAAACGATCCCCGTTGCGGGTTTATGAGTATCAGTTACCAGGATTATGCCACACCAATCGACGCACCACTTGTAAAACGATTTATTGCACGGCATCGCTTATTCAAGAAGGAAAAGAATGCTGACAGAAGTGATCCTCTGGAGCCCATAATCTACTATGTTGACCGTGGCGCACCAGAGCCTATACGATCCGCCCTGATTGATGGTGCAAGCTGGTGGAATCAGGCATTTGAGGCTTGTGGATATCAAAATGCGTTTCAGGTAAAAATGCTTCCGGAGAATGCGGATCCTTTAGATGTACGATACAATGTTATTCAATGGGTACATCGCTCCACCCGCGGTTGGTCCTATGGTGGAAGCATTGTTGATCCCAGAACCGGTGAGATAATCAAAGGACACGTTTCATTAGGATCACTCCGAATTCGTCAGGATTATATGATCGCTGAAGGAATATTAGCGCCCTACTCTGATGGAGATAACATAACAGACGAAATGCTGGAGATGGCTCTGGCAAGGTTGCGCCAGCTTTCTGCTCATGAAGTCGGCCACACCCTTGGCCTGGCCCATAATTATGCAGCCAGCGCTGCCGGAGGTGCATCAGTTATGGATTACCCTCATCCCTATGTTTCAATAAGCGGGGACAGTTCTCTGGATTTATCAGAAGCCTATGATATGGGTATAGGGATATGGGATAGAACAACTATTGCTTATGGCTATCAAGATTTTCCAAACGATCAAAACGAACAACAGGCGCTAGATAATATCCTAAAAGAATCAATGAAAAAAGGATTGATTTTCATTTCCGACAGCGATGCAAGACCTGCTGGCAGTGCCCATCCTATAGCCCATCTCTGGGATAATGGAAACAATGCAGTCGATGAGCTCAACCGTATCATGAGAGTACGTAAATTTATCCTCCGAAACTTTACTGAAAATAATATTAAACACGGAGAGCCCATGGCTACTCTGGCCGAAGTACTTGTCCCCGTGTATCTCCTCCATCGTTATCAGATCGAAGCAGCTTCCAAAGTTTTGGGTGGCGCCTATTATACTTATGCTCTACGGGGAGACGGTCAAACAGTTCTTGAAATAATTCCCTCCGGTGAACAGCGCCGCAGTCTTATGGCCCTGCTTAGAACCATAAAACCAGAAACGCTTATCTTATCAGAAAAAATTCTGAAATTAATACCACCTGATCCGGGTGGTTATTTGCGGTATGGGGAAAACTTTGAATCTTACACAGGACTTACCTTTGATCCTCTTGCGGCTGCGGAAAGCGCAGCAAACATCACCATTCCCCTTATTCTCAATCCCCAGCGCGCGGCACGGCTTATTGAATATCATGCCAGAGATAGTCAATATCCGGGATTTATTGAAGTTGTCGATCAATTAATTTCCAATACGTGGTTCATGGTTCACAATTCCGGATACCGGGGTGAAATCCAGAAGATTGTTGACAATCTCGTATTAAACCATTTGATCCGCTTAGCGGCCAACCCATCGGCTTCCAGTCAGGTCAAAAGTATTGCTAATTTTAAAATAGAAGGCTTAAAGATTAGTTTAAAAGACATGCTGGAAGATGAAGAGAATGAAGCGCTGTGTGCCCACTATTATTATGCTACTAATCGGATTGAACAATATCAGCAAAATCCCGAAAGGTTCAAAATCCAGGAGCCGGTCAAAATTCCGGCAGGATCTCCGATTGGCTCAAATCAGATTGATTGACACATGGTAATTTTCTCCCAGAGAGGCGAAGAATGTTTGCCCGCCTTTGCATCGGGACTTCTTTTTTTCGATTGCAGCCCTGTGCTGCGGTATGAATAATGCAGTCTAAAATAGAATAAATTAGAAGAAAATCACATGAAAAAGATATTATGGATACTTTTATCGTTACAAGTTTTCTTAAATCTCTGGAATTGTAGCAGCGCCCCACCCCGGCCGCTGGAGTTTATAAAATTACTCTGTGAGTACGCTGAAAATCCAATTGCAATTGATTCGAAAACACCAAGATTTTCCTGGATTATCGAAGGCTCGCTGCACGGCCAAAAACAAGATGCTTATGAAATACAGGTTGCTTCAAGTGTAAGGTATCTAAAAAACAATCAGGCTGACCTGTGGGATACCGGGAGAATTGAATCGGATAAGACCATCCATCATAAATACGAGGGTAAACCTTTAAAAAGTAATCACACCTATTTTTGGCAGGTGACGATTTTGGATAATAAAAAAAATCGGAAATCCAGCGAACCAGCCACATTTACAACAGCATTTCTCGATCAGAACGACTGGAAAGCCAGATGGATAGGTGCCGGACCGGAAAAAGAAAATTTGCCTGAATCGGGATTTTTCATGAATCCGAAAGAACAATACACACTTCCTGATACGGTAAAACATCACGGATGCTCATTATTATTAAGAAATACTTTTGAATGTTTGAAAGAAATTCAATCAGCAAGATTATTTGTAACAGGCCTTGGTTATTACGAGGCCTTTATTAATGGAAAACGTGTCGGAGATCATGTCCTCTCACCTGCTAAAACCCAATATCGTCACCAAATTTTATATGATACTTACGATGTAACAGAGTTGATCGATGACGGCAAGAATGCGATAGGCATCCATCTTGGTAATGGCTGGTTCAATCCCTATAAATTATGGTGGCGTGAATATCGGATGCAATGGTTTGGCGCAAAGCGAGCTATTGTACAACTGGAAATTCACTACAAAGATGGTACATCAGATACCCATGTCAGTGATCCTGGCTGGAAACAAGCCGATGGGCCCATCCTCTTCAATTGTATCTATGATGGCGAAATTTATGATGCTACCAGGGAATATGCCAATTGGACCGAGCGGGAATTTGATGATTCGACCTGGCAACCAGTGTCAATAATGGAAGAACCAGGTGGACAGTTAGTCTCACAACATATGCCTGCAATTAAAGTTGTCAAAGTTATTGATCCTGTTAAAATGGTTGAGCCAAAACCAGGTATCCGTGTCTACGATATGGGGCAAAATTTCACAGGTTGGGTTCGACTGGTTATGAAAGGTAAAAAAGGTACCAGGGTAAAATTAAGGTTCGCTGAGGATGAGTTTGAGGACGGTTCTTTAAATAATACCAGTAATGAACATGCAAAAGCCACGGCCGAATATATAATGAAAGGTGGAGAAGTCGAAATTTATGAGCCGAAATTCACCTTTTTTGGATTTAAATATATGGAAATAAGTGCTGAGCCAGAATTACCTGAAATAGAAAAAGTAGAAGGATGTATTGTTTATTCTGTGAATCCGATTGTCGGTGACCTTGATACAGGTAGCGATTTAATCAACAAAATTCACAGCGCAACCGTCTGGTCACAAAAGAGCAATATGATCGGATATCCACTTGATTGTCCTCAGCGTGATGAACGTCTGGGATGGTTTGGGGATGCTCAGGTTACCGCTGAAGAAGCCATGTTCAATTTCGATATGGCTCTATTTTATGAGAATTGGCTCAGCGGGATCCGCCTGAATCAACACCCCATAACCGGCGACATCCCTATAATTTCCCCGCGCCCCTATATTTTTGATGAAGGGGTTGAGTGGAGCAGCACATTCTTTACGATTACCTGGGATTATTATCGGTATTATGGTGACAAGCAAATTCTCGAGAATAATTATGAGGCGATGAAACGTTATCTGGTTTTTTTAAATAATTTATCTATAAATCATATTGTACCGATGGGTTGGATCGGTGACTGGGGCAGTCTGGTGGTAGGCTGGCATGAGGGTGAACCCGCCTCGATCCCAACGGCCTTTTACTTCTATGATGCGACAATTTTAGCAAAAGTAGCCGGTATTCTGGGAAAAAATAATGACCAGATTAAGTATAAAAAACTGGCCGCAGAAATAAGAGGGGCTTATAACCGGAAGTATTTTAACCCCATAACAAATAATTATTCCGATGGCAGCCAAATGGCCAATGCCTTTCCCATTTACCTGGGAATAGTTGAAGATAAGTACCGGAAGGCCGTTCTCAATAATCTGGTAAAAGATATTGTCGAGAAAAGCAATGGTCATCTGACGACCGGTGTTTTGGGCTCAAAATATATGATCGAAGCATTAACCATGGAAAACCGTGCTGACATCGCCTGGTTGTTAGCAACCGCCACCGGATATCCCAGCTGGTCCGATATGGTCGAGAAATATACGACTATGTGTGAATTCTGGACCCTTAAACAATCTCATAACCACATATTTACAGGAAGTATCGATTCATGGTTCTACAAAGCCCTGGCTGGTATCCGTCTCGATGAGTATCAACCTGCATTTAAAAATATTATTATTATACCATATATCCCGGAAAATCTTACTCATGCAAAGGCCAGAGTAGAAACAATGGCAGGAACCATATCTTCCGGCTGGAAAAAGCAAGAAGACAACCTTATTATAGATATCAAAATACCGTTTAATTCCACGGCAACTATCCATATTCCGGTGAGTGAAAAAACTGAGATAAACATAAATGGCGAACCGGTTGCTAATATCGAGGGAATAAAATATATTGGGTACGAGAATAATCATCGGGTCTATACCATTGTATCCGGTGATTATCAGTTTTCATGTGAATCAAATTAGGTGGGTGAAGAGTTATTTACTCTCACAGAGCTGTAAAAACACAGATTTTTTTTAAAAATTTATCAATAAAATGATTTTTAGAGTAGTGGCCGTTCGCGAACGGCCACTACATATTCTTCGCATTTTTTGTTATTTTATTGTAAAATTCGTGGAAAATAGTCGTTACAGTGCTGCGAGCGATCTTTTACGCATACAAGAACCAAAAAATAAAAAGGAGAAAGACATGGCCAGAGCAAGCGCCCGTCATATTTTAGTATCAACAGAAGAGGAATGTAATAATCTTAAAACTCAGATCGAGAACGGATCTGAGTTTGCAGAAATAGCAAAAAAACACTCATCCTGCCCTTCCGGCGCCAAAGGTGGTGATTTGGGGGAATTCAACCAGGGACAGATGGTACCGGAATTCGATCAGGTGGTATTCAATGATGAAGTGGGAAAAGTTCATGGCCCCCTCCAGACACAATTTGGTTATCATTTGATCGAGATTACCAACCGGGTGGATTGATTTTTTCTATGTAGAGACGTCCCGGTGGGACGTCTCAAATATATTCAATTTATACTATTCCGACTCATTTCAATTGACATGTTTTCTGTAAATTTTATAATTGTACCGATTGAAAGTTAGCCATCGTTTTCGTTTCAATTTTCGACGGAGACGTCCCACCGGGATGTCTCTACATCTTAAACATAAATTGTTCACATATTTATTATCCGATTAAAGGTTTGAATATATGAATGAGGACCTCAAAATACACCAAAACATACCAGGCCTTGGTATCACAGAGTCTTTATTAATCTTCGGTCTGGCAGGATTTGTGCTTTTTTTAGAAACCCATTATTTGATACCCTGGTTGAGTGTGACCACTGGCATAGAACCGGTCATATTCTGGTTTCTTGTCGCCGGCCTGGGCATGTTTCTTCCCTTATTAATCCTTGCCTATTTCATGCTTAAGAGTGAAGGCTCTTTGGGAGACAGAGATCTTTTTTCCAAGCGACTTCGATTTCGGAAAATGGATCGTCATGACTGGCTCTGGATTCTGGGCGCTATGATTGCCATTGGTATCTTTAGTAGTCTGATTATGAATGTGGTTGAAACTATTTATGGCCCGTCTGATCATCAACCTCCTTTTATGCAGTTTGAGCCTCTTACCCCGGGTAGATACTGGATATTGCTGGTCTGGCTACCTTACTGGCTTCTCAATATTATGGGTGAGGAAATATTGTGGCGCGGTGTCATTTTCCCCCGGCAGGAGACGGTATTCGGATCTTATACCTGGATTTTTCATGGTTTCTGCTGGAGTTTATTCCACCTCTCCTTCGGCTGGCAATTATTTCTGATCATGCTACCGATACTGTTTATTCAGTCCTATGCGATCCAGAAGACTAAAAATACCTGGGTTGGTGTAATTATTCATGCTCTGGTAAACGGTCCAAGTTTCATCGCCATTTCATTGGGCATACTTTGACACCTATATATATTGGTGTTTGTAAGAATAATAATTCGCGCAGCGCCGCAACGATGCAGCGTTTTTTTCCACTAATTACACTAATTATTAACGAATTTCACAAATTTTACTATATATTTTTTTTTTAGATTAGTGGTCTTTTGCTAAAATCATCAATAATTTGAAGATATATTTTAAATATTTTATTATTTTTTCTCTGCGGCGCTGCGTGAAATAATTTTTAGGGATTAGTTTGGACCTACCATTTAAGATGACATCTAAGCAACGGTTTCATGAGACAATGGCATATGGCAACCCGGACCGGGTGCCCTACTTTGAAGAAGGCATCCGCGAGGACGTATTGCAAGAATGGTACAATCAGGGTATGGATCCAAAACTCAAATTGTCACAGATTTTTCAGACTGACCACTTTAAAGAAATTGCTCCTGAAATGGATCCCCATCCCGAATTCTGGCCCGAAAGATCCGCTGATTTAAAAAAATATGAAAAAAGACTAAACGCGAATGATCCAAAAAGGCTTCCGGAAAATTGGAAAATATTAAGACAGAAGAAAGACCTTTCCGACAAGGTGAATGTTCTACGCATACATCGCGGATTTTTCCTTACCATGGGTGTCTATAAATGGCAACGGTTTGAGAGGATTCTGTCCCTTATTTACGAGCAACCTGAATTTATTCGACAGTTTATGAGAATCCAGGGTGAATTTTCTGTCCGAATGCTCCTTAAGGTGTTAAAAGAAATAGAGATTGATGCTGCCATTATCAGTGAACCGATTGGGGGTAATGAAGGCCCGTTGCTCTCCCCTGAAATGTATGAATCGTTTGTTCTTGATAGTTATGTACCGCTGTTGAACCTGCTTCATTCCAATGGTATCAATACAATAATCTTCAGAACATATGCCAATGCCCGAATCTATATACCCTCCATACTTAAATATGGTATTAACTGCCTGTGGGCCTGCGAGACAAACGCACAGGCGATGGATTACCTGGATATTCGACGGGAGTTCGGTCGCGATTTACGTCTCATCGGCGGAATTGATCTGGATGTATTGCGCAGTGGAAAAGAGGCGATCCGTAAAGAAGTTATGGATAAGGTACCGCCTTTGATTTCCGAGGGTGGGTATGTTCCCATGGCAGACGGGAGAGTACGAAAAAATATTTCATATACTAACTATCGATATTACAGGAAATTGCTTGAGGAAGTTACAACATCAATTTAAGTCAATCTCTTCCTTTATAGAAGCATCTTTGATGTTGTAGAGACGTCCCGGCGGGACGTCTCTGCTTATGACCAAATGATTAGTTGTAGATGTGGCGACGCGATTAATGGCGTCGTTACCTGGGTGATGGAAATACAGCATCAGAGTTTTTTTTAACACATTTCTCTTAAAGATCTATAACCCAAATTTCATTTGTTGTTCCCGAATAAAGGCCACACCCTCCTTCAATAATTCATCGCCACTGGGAGCCAGCTGTCGCCACACCCAGGTACTCATATTATCTGTACAATCAACGAAACTCTCTAATGCTGCGTATCCATTATATTTTATTTCTGCAAGTGCTCTGAATATGCCATCCCAATCAACAAGTCCGGTACCCGGTATACCCCGGTCATTTTCACAAAGATGATAGTGGATCAAACGATCCCCAGCGAGTTTGGTAGCATCGTAAAAACTCTTTTCTTCAATATTCATATGATAGGTATCCAGATGGACCATCACATTATCTTCCCCAATCATGTCAATGAGCCGCAATGCCTGCTCAGAGGTATTGACCAGGCAGGTTTCGTATCTATTTACGGGCTCAAGGCCAATTTTCACATTTAAACCTTTTGCAAATTGAGCTACAGTTCTCAATGCATCGGCAGAATATTGCCAGAGGATCTCTTCAGGTCGATTGGGCAAAGATTTGACATGTTGTGAGTAAATCACGCCCGAGAAACTCTTTGCCCCGATATCGCTGCTGGCCTGTACACATTCCTTTAGATATTTCACACCGTTTTCTCTGATTTGTGAATCTTCGCTGGTGATATCCGTACCATCCAACAGAACCGTTGAAGTAACGGCTTCCAACCCAACCGCATTAAGACGATCTTTTATGGCTGCAGCATCGAAGGTTTCCAGAACCATGAGGGGTATTTCAATAAAATCGAGTCCCAACTTTTTCACACGATCGATCAAATCAAGTTCCTCATTTGTCCACTGGGAACACCATGCATAGGCATGTATACCTAATTTCATTATATTCTCCTTATAAAACAGTTCTTGTTTCATTTTTTTTTAACGCAAAGACGCAAAGATCGCAGAGTTCCGCAGAGTCAAATACGTAGTACAAGGTGTGAAAAAATAAATTCGAAATGTTTTTAAAACTTTGCGTTCTCAGCGAACTCTGCGTTTAATAAAATTTCATTTGACTCACTTGGTTTCTCGAATCAATTCCTCCAACTCATCCATTTCCTCAAAAACCCTGTTTTGCAACCAATCCCACGCACCGACCATAGTCAAATAAATGTAACCTTTTTCATAATTTGTTGGGAATGTCATTCCCTCCATTTCAAAATAATCAGAAATATTGGGTTTGGCCAAAGCAAGTTTAATAATCCTCTGATTGGATTCATAAACCATTTTTAATTTGTTTCGCATCCTTTCACTTTTATTATCGTGATGGTGCAAATAGGCCTCTGCTAGCATTTGCCTGGATGTAAAAAACTCTGCAAAGATTTCTGTCTGAATAAAAATGTCATCAAAAGCAACAAGCGCCCGGGGATTTACTTTATCACGGGCGCGCTCCAGAATAAAGAGCGCCTGGGTCAACATCTGCGAATGTCTTTCTATACGTTTTGTATTATGTTGTAATTTCTGAAGGTCCGCACTTTTAACGCTATCAAGACCATGCATCCAGGTAATATGCATATAGTCCTTATAAATACCAATCCCATCAAAATCCACACAATATTCTTCCCAGGCTTTCTGTGTTAATTCAAGTGATTTATAGATATCCTCCTGGGCATCACCATAGGTGGCTCTAAGATAATTACCAATAAAATCATCGATATTTACATCCAAAGGTGCCCAGTTCAACTTAGCTGCAGTTAAGTAATTTGTCTCTGTAATCCAGCCAATGTCTTCTTCGCCCATTGCAACACTGAAGCCACTCAAATTCGGTACCTTCTCTTTATTTTTTGCATACTTCAATACACCATCACGATACGGCCCATATTGAACAGATCCAAAAGGAGATACTTCTTCGCCTGGCAGCGCGGCACTTATTAGGAAAGGATGACCGGTTTTCACGATATTGTCAAAAGGTATTTTAGGGTCTGCTGTGGGTTCCCAATCTCTGCCCCATTTGGCTTGAAGGATTACTTTCTCAGGCAGAAGGTCCCAGTATTCCTGTGTCCCATGTAAAAAAAGGCGACCGCTTAGTAGTATCTCAATATCAGGTCTCTCTTCAAGAGCTGCCTCAATAATTTCAATGGTTAATTTCCTCTGAAGCTCCCCCTGTCGGCCGTTACAGTTTTCACATTGACAAGGAAAAGATTCTCCCCACCAGCGGATGTGTATTCCTGCCAGGGATGGATAGGTACGCAGGATTGCTCGGATCTGCGCTGTAAATACATTTTTCAATCTATCATCAGAATGACAAAAAGATATGGCCCCGGTGTGGTGTTGATCTTCTGTATCTAATTCACCGATGAGATCCGGACGGTTTTTTTGAATCGTGGGTGTGGCGGAACCGGTTAAATAATTCATCAAAAATGGTTTAACCCCTCTGCTTCTGGCATATTTGAACATTTCTTCCCTGACCTTTGCGGCTTGTATAATCTCCTTTTCCGGATATTTGCTCATTCCTTTTGTCGCGGAGTCAAGAGCTAAATCCCACCAATTCGTCCCTGCACTGTAGGGCCAGTTTGATATGTGATTTACGCGGTGACGGGATCCCCAATCACACCATTTTTTCCATGTATTGATTGCCTCAGCAAACCCACTTTCAACACCGCTGTAAAAATTGTATTTTTCAAGAATTATTTCAGAATCGATCAGATCGGCTACACCCATGGCATAATTATTTAAAAGAAACAAACGAATCGGGTAAAATGGTTTACTCTCAAATTGATCTTCCGGTAGGTTTTGTAGAAATTCCCGTGCCTGGCCGGCATTCACAGGAAAATCGATATCAACATGGAAATAGTCCTGAATTCCCGCGGTTGTTTCGGCTATCACCCATTCAATCAGATTAATGCCGCCATAGAGCAATCCGACCTCGGTTGCTGACTTTATCGTTACTTGGGATGATTGGATCGTCACCCTGTATCCCTCTTCACCTAAAGATTTTTCCATCTCTGAATCGAGGATGAGTGATATTGTTACTTCCCCGGGAAATTTTGCCCCAGATAATTTCATCATTTTGGTCTGGACCAGATTTACCGTGTAGCTCGTCAGAGGGGAGGACGGGTAGTCATACTTTACAATAATATTTGCATGGGCATTGATACCTGTGAGTAATAAGGCGGATAAAACAATGCCCAGGTATACCAACCTCCCACAAAAGTACACAGATATTCGGAAGATAGTATTCATAAAAACCTCATTTCATTTTCAATCATTTAAAATTTTCTTTAAGTATATTTCAGATCTGTTATTGGGCTTTCAACATCGACAAAATCGCTGCGTTAAGCATTGCCACCGGCCATACTATACTGGGCGTTCACAATTTCTGAAAAGAATCCAACAATAACAACCATTTGTAAAACTTTGCTAATCTCCCAAGGCGATCCGCCAGGCGGAAATAACAAAGTTTTTGGCTACAATAGCATATGAGATAGAGATTGCATAATTTAATAGGCATTATTTTCAGAGAAGGAGTTATCCATGTCTAAGATCACTAAAGTAAAAGCACATGTTCTTAAATCAACTCAACTGAATGGTTGGGAAGACCGCCACCGGCTTTTCCCAAGCTATCGGCATCTTCGCGCCAATAAGCAGTGGCGTGAAGGCTGGATCAGTTTTGATACACTTACATTTTGTACGGATGATGGTAATGTATATTGTGGTCTCAATGATATGACAGGTGATCTGCTTTACAGATTTAACCCAAAGTCAGAAGAATTTACCGGGTTGAACACCAACAGCTGGACAGATTCTTTCGATGTGAAGATCCATCGGACAATACTATATAATTCATTGGATAAATGTTTCTATTTTGCAACGTCGATGCTGCATGATGTTGAAGACCAGCAAGATGCAAACGGTGGGAAACTGGTTCGCTATGACCCTCGGATTGACAAATACGAAGTTCTCGGTGTTCCGGTCAATAAACTTTATGTCCAGTCAATTGCTGCTGACTTCACACGCGGCAAGATTTATGGTTTCACTTATCCGGCTGAATGTGTGTTCGAGTTCGACATGGTTAGTCGCAAGAGTGATATACTTGCATGGACCGGTAATGCATGCTATATGAGTCAACCACATAATTCAGTTGTTGATAGTAACGGTTGGCTTTGGGGTACTTATGCTGAGACTCGAGCTTGGGACGATATGACAGGCCCGGTTCCTATCCGCCTATTCAAGTATCATCCGGACGGAAAGCAATTCATTTGTTTCGATCATGGGCTGCCGCGAATAAGCGATATTGAACAACTCATACCAGACCCGGAAAAACCGGATGTTGAGATGGAAAAAGATGAATCGCGCCATAAGGAAGATCATGGGTTTGTTGATTCAATGTGCTACGATGGTAAACAATATATTTATGTTGGAACTACAGCTGGTGTGCTCGCCCGAATAGATACAAAGGATGGACGTGCAGAAAAAATGGCTCACATCATTGCTAGCGGACGAATGCCGGCACTTGGAATTGCTGAGGATGGAACACTCTATGGTGCTGGCGGTTTAAAAGGAGAAACTCAAATATTTAAGTATGATCCAAATAAACAAAAGATTGATAGTTTCTGCAATCTACGAGATGAGGAAATAGACGATAGACCTGCACGTATTCATGAGCTAACTATTGGACCGGATAACACTGTATACCTTGCGGAAAATGATAATCACAATCGTTCCAGTTACCTATGGAGTGTTAAATTATCAGGCTAAATTCGGAATCTTGTATATCTGTTACCTCTATAATATGTATTGTCCTGTCGTGCTGCCTTTGCTTTGCCATACCAACCACCGGTGGGATCGCTTCGGGCATGCGCTCACCATGGCTATTTCAAGATCGTGGTGCCCATTATTCCGAAAATGACGTCATTCGCGATGGCCTCAACAGTTACGCTGGCGAGCGTAACGTCCATCCTGAGTGGAAACGGGACCAGATGGGCCTCGGTATCCAGGGCGACAGGCTTCGTGAGATCCTCAACGTCGCTCGAGCCCATAGGACCGGAGCGGCCTCCGATATTCTCAAAGCCGTTGGCGGCGGTGTCGTGATACCGGCCGGACCAGGTGCTCCAACAGTCACCAATGTCGAAGGGGTTAACAAGGTTGGTCCGCTGTACGCTGCCGTCGCTGTAACGTAGTGTTATCTGGAGGTTCGGCACGTGACTTTGTAAGGGGAAAGTCATACCGCTCAGCATCAGATACAGCATAGTGCCCCTGGTGTCTACCGGCAACGTGATCTGGTGTGGGAAGCCTCCGGCCAAGGTGACCACGGCGATATTTGGTCCTTCCTTCGCCGACTTGAACGGAATGCCATCCGTGGTCCATGCGACACCGTTCTCGTCCACCTTCGCCCGCCACGCGGCATCGCTGATGGGCTGGTTGCGGCCAGGGGATGGCAGCAAGTGATGATTGCGCCAGTAGGAGAAACCGACCTGACTCGCAGGCGATGGCGGTGCCTCTGCGGCTTCGGTGACGCGTTCCAGCACCTCTGTCACCGACGCATTGAACAAACCGTGCAGATCGATGAGTGTCCATGCCCCAAGATCTTTGGGTTTCACGTCAGGAGGTGACCACCGTCCGCCTTCTGCGCTCGCGCGTTGTGGGACTTCTTCCTGAGTTATCGGTTTCACACTGGCTTCCGTGAAACGGACGGCGATGCGCCCGGCACGGGACGGCGGCGTGTCGACCAAAACCCAGTTAACACCGGCGAAACCCTTCTCAATCGTGGCTTCCACCGGCTTGCCATCGATCAGGACTTCCTCGGCTTCCTCGGCGCGTATGGGCAATCGGAGGGACACCTCTGTCTCAAGAGGGGACGACCATTCGATGTAGACACTCTGGGCGTCCCGGGTCCATTCGTAGGAGAACGCAGGACTGGCGATCTCCGCGTGGTTCCAGTTTTGTGGGAACTGGGGGCTGAGAATGACGCGGCCGTCGGGCCGCTTGGGCACGATCCCGAAAAGCCCTTCCAACACTGTGCGACCCCACATGCTTATCGCGTCGGTGAACTCGTCATTATTTCGCTGACGACCGTCCACGTAGGTGTGGCAAGCCAGGCCGCCCGGTGTAGGACCGTTGAAAATGCCGCAAAGGGTGGCCCGAATCAGCGCGTAGGCTTCGTCCGCCCGCCCCGCCAGGTCATTTGTGAGCGCGAAGTTCAATTCTTCGGCATAGGCCAACTCGTGCGTGCTGTGTGTATACGAGCGGTCATGGTTTGGTGCCCAGTTCGAACTCCACACGAGCTCGCCGCCACCGGGGGTTCGTTCCTTCTTGAGGTGCGTGTCTGCCCACATCAGCATCTGTGCGATCTGCCCTGCGTCTGCCGCATCGAATTCGGCCGCATGGTAGAGGGTCGCCAGTTCGGGATTGGGATGAAGCATGCGATGGCCCCGGGTATCGAGGTACTCGGCAAAGACTCAATCGCCCGGCATCCACAGTTTCTCCTGCAGGGCCGCCCGTCTTCAGACGGCGCGCTCGCGGGAGGATGCAGGCTCGTTGCCCAGGCGTTCAGCGAGATCGGCGAGGAACGTGTTGGCACCGAGCATGTAAGCGGACGCCTGCGTGCACTGTCCGCCAATGTACCAATGGGAATCGCTGATCCACGTATTCAGGCTGTTCTCGTAGAGGTGCTCCCCGTTAGGCTGGAGGCGCCTGTTCTCCCACTCAAGGATACCTTCAAGTACGGGGAAAATGCGCCGCATCAAGTCGATGTCACTCGTATAGTCAAAGTAGTGCCGGACTTGGTCCATGAAGACTTCATTCATGTTATAGTAGACGCCCGGCTTGCGCTCGAGCAGCGCTCCCAGAGCACCGGTGTCCGCTCCTTCGCTCACCAAACCGAGCCGTGTGTGATTCTCGATGGATTGCCGGACGCGGTCGGTCCATCCGTAACAGGTAGAACCGTACCAACCCCGCCAACCCAGGTACGCATAGCGCCACGACCAGGCCCCATGCAAGATGGAGAGGTCTCCCCAAGTTCCCTCGGTGGCAAAGGCCATCATGCTCACGGCGGCGTCCAGGTAGGGATCTGGCGTTCGTGTTGTAATGCGCTCGGCAATGACTCGGTTGCGTGCAAGTGCGGCGCGCCATGCCTCTTCGGGATAATCGAGGACCTGGGCAATATCGCCCCCCATGCCGATGACGATGTAGCCTTGGGTCTTGCCCTGCTCCATCCGAACGGTTTGAACTGCAACGCAATTGCGTCGTTCTTCCGGCGTGTCCACCCACATAACGCTCTCAAATAGTCCTTGCGGCGAGATGGCGAATTCCGGTGGGCTGCCAAAACCGACCGGGCCATCCCAGGAACTGCCTCCATGAATGACGGCTTCCCAATCGGAAAGGTAGCGCGCGGCAGCAAATACCTCGTTCATGTACACGTCCGACTCATCGAAGGTCCGGCGCAGGGAGAAGCGCCGATCTGACCACGAAACCCGGTCTTTGGCACATTGCTCTGGCGCAAAGGTAAATTCGGGTGCAGTCATGGCCCAGTTTGTGAAAAAAGCCGAGGCACCGCCATAGGCCCAAACAAGTTCGAGTCCCTCACCTCCTTCCACGGAAGCTCGTACGATCAAGCCGGCAGATGCCGATAGAGGGGCTGCGGAGAGAGATACTGTCACGCCAGGAAAAGCCCCGTCACGCACCACATACTCCATGCGGCCGTCAACATAGGAAACATCGAGACCCGACCATTTATGAAACCACTTGGATCCATCTTCACCTCGCAGTCCCAGATAGAGGTGTCCCAAGAGCCCTCCGGCCGAGTGGTAGTCGAAGAGGAAGCGAGGCTCGTTGTAGGCCAGTACGAGGGGCCGGAAACCGCAACGCTCAAGCGCGGCCAGCTCTTCCTCATTCCACAGCATTGTGCGGTCGGCAGGGGGATACAAGGGCCGCCGGTGCTGGCGTGCGTCATCCTGAGGAACGCCCATGATAGACGGCGGTTCAGACGTAGGCCAGGCCTCATCTTCGCTCAAGACAATGCGCCAGCCCCCATCGACGGGGAGGTAACGGTTCAGGGGCGCTGTTGAAGAAAGGGTCGATACTTCGATATTATCATCAGATTCAATTTGCCCTTTCTCCATTTGTGCAACAAGTTGGTAGGTAAACAAAAAGACTAAGAGGCTCAATTTGTATAACATATTATTCTAAGTCCTTTAATTTTCACTAAATAATTCATCATAATATCTTAAGATTTTGGGATTTTAATCCGACCCTCCGCCGGAAGAAACATCCCCCCGGGTATTCTCTATCCCTACGGGTTTACCAAACGGCGGAAGCCTTCAATATAGCGGTCGCCGTCTTTATGCATTTCCTTAAAGTATGCATCGATCTCCACGTAGGTTTCTTTCGGCATGTCTGGTGTATATTCTTCTACCGACGGTGGGAACTGGCTGACGTGTTTCGCTGAGGCTTTGATTTTTTTATCGATGACCTCAGTGATATCCACCTCATAATTCGGGGCGGTGGTGTAGTAATAATAAACCAATGGCACCTGGAAAGATTCCAGTTTTTCGTCCAGATAATGCTGCGGATAATACAGATGCCATTCCGCAGCGATAAAGGCGTCCTGGGTGATAAAGGCTGCCATACGGTGATCCGTCTTGTGCCAGCGCTCATGTTCTTCGCCGGGGTCGATACTGAATATCGCGTCGGGTCGGTAGATCTTCATGAAACGCGAAGCCTCGCCGCGCAGCCGTTACGGATCAGCGTATTCCAGGTCGCCGTCCTCATAGCCCAGCCAGTGGATGTTCTCCTTCGGCACGCCCAACACCTTGCAGGCTTCCTCCTCCTCCGCGCGACGAATCCGTGCCAAGCGCTCGCTGGTCATCTCCAGGTCCAGTGATCCCTTGTTGTCGTTGGTATAGATCACCACAACGACTTTATTCCCGTTCTTCGCCAGGATCGACATGATACCTCCACACTGGAAGGTGTCATCATCGGGATGCGGCGTGAAGATCAGTACCGTCTTCCCTTTCCAGTTTTCAATCCGATCCTTCGGCGCTATCTCTGCTTCTTCCGCCAGGGCCAGTGGCATAACCGCCATCAGCAATACTACAATCAAAATCCCGCGTATATAAAGCATAAACATAGGGTGCTCCTTTCAATCGTTCTTGTAGAGTCATATGAATACATTGACATTTGTAATACTCGTTTACTAATTGTCAAATTGTCAAATAACCTTTAAATATTCAACTCTTTCAGAGGTGAAGTTATTTTTTGTTTTATCTTTATTGTCTGTACCTTCTTAAACCTCTTTTTCATTTTTTCATCTCCCGAAGATACGGGATGACACGACCAGAATATGCGGTTTATAATATGAGCCATCTAATATAGCTATTCATGTCTATTTCCCTCTTCCTGTTTCGGTTCAGGGAAAACGAAACTCTTTTAACTTTGTACCTTGCTTCTCTACAGTTTTTGGAGTAATCATATAAACATTTCCAACCTTTGCGTCAAAAACAATATCATTACCATCTTCTCGCACAGAGACCGAAGTTCCTGATGATATATTTTTAATGATTAAAATACTGTACGGCCAGGGAAGCCTTACGCGACATTCTTTATCAACCGTAGCTTCTATTTCAGCCCACTTGACAAATCCGCGATCAACTTCTGCTGAGACTAAAAATCCACCTCTTGCTCTAAGATGATAGAACTCTGCTTTTCTGTGAACATCGAGAGTTGGAAAAAGTTTGATCGTGTTATTATGGCTTTGCAGCATCATTTCATTAATCACCAGTGGAAGTCCACAATTCTCAACAAAAATACCATACGACCAAAATCGGAAATAACCCCAGTCATAATCAAATTCACTTGAGACCCTACTCACTTTTGTTGTGACCAGACCATTAGGTAATGCCCGAAAAGATAAATCTCGTTTAAAATCATTATAAGAATTGATACCGAGTCGGGAAGCAATAACGTGATGCGAAACAAGATTATTGGATCCCTCAAGTTTTATGGTCATCCAGGTTCTAATGGCGGTCAAGAGTTCATCATCAGGTGAATCCATATCAATTTGGTCACTCGGCCACACATGCATGAGACTATTTGGCAAATTATAATACATCCAGGCGCCGGTATTTCCCTGTAGTTTGGAAGGCCTCCAGCCTTTAAACTTTAATTCCACAGGGGGTGCAGCATTCCAGGTATCATCATCGATTTCACAGTCGAGATAAATTTTTCCGAGATGATTCCGTGCTGTAGGATATGCCGGCAATCCTTCGAGAATTTCTTGCCATCTCGCCACTTTATCGCTATCCTTGTTTAGGATTTTTGCCCCACGAATCGATGCTTTAAGAATGTATTGAATAAGACCTAATTCAGGTGTTCCATTTTTCGCAAGTGGTGATTTGGGATGTTCCAGGGATTTATAATTGGGTATGGAATATTTGCCATTACCATCATCCGAAATAAATATATTGATCATGGATTCTGCGCACTCGGTAATAATTGGATAACATCGCTCCCTTAAAAATTTATCATCCTGTGTGTATTCATAATACTCCCAAAAATATTTAAGCAAATATGGAGTTTCAAGCCGATAATAAGATTTTTCATCAACTGGTTTCCCTTTTGCATTAATCGGAAACATTTCGTGAGGAAATATGAGGCCTTTCTTGTCGTAAATTATTTTAGCGATCTCCCGGGCGTTTGGCAAAGTCCGTTCAACTGATGAGAAATAAGCATCCATTAAGTCGGCATGATTTGAGGATAAGGCAGCATCATAAGTTTGCTGGAAATTATAATCCGTCGTGTACGAGCCTCTCCAGGCGCTTTTATTATTAACAATCCAAGGGGAATATAGTCCGGGAGCAATGGCGCCGGGTCTTGTTGCCGAGTTAAACAAATAGAGGTAACTGTACCACAGGTCTTGAATTTCTCTATCATCAATCATGATCCATGATTTTCTCCAAAAAGACTGCCACTGCGCAATATGATCAGTTCCTAATTTTCGGTAATCTGCCATATCAGAGATTACCTTTGTAGCCTCGGAAATAGGCTTGGAGTCATCTCTTGTGGTAACAACAGCAAGGGCCAGAATACAATCTATATCTATTGTCCAGGTGATTGCATCTTTTGTTAATTCTGGTTTTATGTCATTTAATAATTTTGCGGTAACAACAAATCGAAAACCTTCAGGATATGTGCGCTCAGGTGGCAAGTCCTGAACAATAAGACCAATATTGTTAATCACCTGATGTTTTGGATTGTCTATTTCTGTGTTGGTTGTATCCCTGCTACGATTCAGTGAAATGATGGTTTTCCCTTTAACGTCCTTGAACTCGAGAAATATTACATTCTGGTCTTTTTGCACCCTTGATGTTATTGAAAAATGAGCGCCAGAGGTAATAAGTTCAGCGTTCTCCAGCGATAATGAATGTTCCATAGGCTGTAGCGGTTTTTTGCTGGACTCGGTTTCATCGGAAGGCTGCCATATTTGAATTTTACACGCTGGTTTAGGCATTGGTTTATAAAATTTTTGCATAGAAGGATCTTCATAGTATCTTCGATCCCACAGATCATTCTTTCCAACGGCAAAAGTCAATCTATCATCTGAACCGTATACAATCATTCCCAGATCGCCATTTCCAAGCGGTACACCTTCGTACCACAAATTTGAAACAGGTATCTGGCGGTCCGCTATAGCTTGTCGGTTGGATAATGTGCTATTATTTTGGGCAGTTGCCATTACACTGCAAAAAACTATAAAGAGGACATTAATTACCGACCATTTCATTATTTTCCTTTGCACAGATGTCAATTTTATCGTTTTTCCTGCCATCATAATTTTACCTCCTTAATTAAGGCAAACGTTTGTTCAAATCAATTGAAGTTCACCCTCATTGTTCTTTTTTATAAGCTTATATCATTCACCTGATAGATTTCAGAGGATTTATAGTCATTAACTGATTGACTTTTTCGAGAGGAATCTTAAGGCGATTATGTAATAGGCGGCTGCTCTTTTGTAGAGTAATTGAAGAGCCTGCAAAATTTTCCTTGCCTGGTTCTATTACAATTCCATCACTGCCTACTTCTAACTTTATCTCACCAATGGTGTAAACCCCAGGCTTCGCAGATGCAGCAGCCATGGCATCGGTTGTGATGATAGCCTTGTCAAACCCCGTTACATCCAGATAATTATTCAAGGTAAAAAGGGGAATATGTAACCCATCTGCAATAAATGAAATCCATAACTTATCTTTTAATGATAATACCCTTTGGATGATATTGTCGTGGCGGTCCATTTTAATAGGACAGCCATTTCCTAAATGGGTGAACATGGACAAGCCGTTATTAATGGCGGCATTAAGTTCTTCCAGGCTGGTGTCACAGTGACCGGCAGATATTACAATCTTTTTTTCTGCGAGCATTTTTATTACCTGAAAACCACTATCCACTTCTGGTGCCAAGGTAACAATACGCGTTAAACCGCCTGCAGCATCAAGCAATTTTTTCATCAGATCAATGTTTGTATCTTTAATCCATTCTGGATTATGTGCCCCGCTGAAACCAACCTCCTTGTTTAAAAACGGTCCTTCAATGTGAATGCCATAAATGACTTCACATATAAGCGGGTCCTGTTCACGTAATTGCACAATACGTTGCAGACGACTCATCATCTGCCCCGTATCCGCGG
>SDBT01005631.1_pt1 | contig 20970 bp, 15 predicted proteins | sample 2277101 | NCBI WGS metagenome assembly SDBT01 (sample SAMN10404973, study PRJNA504765) | marine sediment metagenome | isolation source: marine sediment core GS10_PC15, 103 cmbsf | place: Arctic Ocean: Southern Knipovich Ridge | collected 2010
GATCGGGAAGCAATCGCGCGAGACCCCCACGATTCCCACCTTCACGTTCGGTGAATTGGGCATTTTCGCCATTTCCGCTCCTTCCTCGAGACGACAGAGACGCTAGATCCGCCCTGTTTGTACCACCCGGAGCATCCGGGCCAGTAGAGGATAAAACCGCCGCCGCTCCATGTCCACCCCGCCGGTCCGCGGTCCACCAACTTCCCCAAGATGCTAACCCGCAGGCGCCCCCCCTGGGGGTGTCCGTTGCGGGGCGGGGAGTTGCTGCGGGGGATTCGTTACGAAAGAATCGGTCCGGATTGACCGATATTCTACTTAACTCACAACTTATGGAGGTTTGGAGGCTTTTATAGTCTTTTGGAGGCCGTAGGCGGCTGCGGGACCGCTCGGAAGCCTCCGCGCGTCGACCCAGATGGGCAGATACGAGAAACAGCTTCGCATAGGGTTGCAGTTCAAGGCGATCCTGATCCTCACGGCCGTCGTGCTCGCCGCAACGCTTGCCGGGAATTGGTTCTACTATAAGAACGCCGAGGCGACGTTGCGGGAGAACGACCTGCGGCATGTGACGAGATTGGGGCACTCGTTGGCGGTGGAGTCGCAGTATTACCTGCGGGATCGCCAGAGGGTGGCGCTGCAACGGCTCGCTGACGATTTTCTTACCAACGAGAGCGTCAGTTTTGTCGCCATACTGGATTCGGAGGGTCGGGTAGTGGCGAAGGCGTCGCGGGCGGGCCGGGGCAATGAGTGGCCCGCGCTTGTGAACCTGGCGCTGCCGATCTCTTCAACATACCAACTGAGCGATAACATCCTGATCGTCGCCCGTCCCGTCCTGCTCGGGGAGGCGCTTTTCTGGAAGGACCACATGGTCGGGGCGGTCAGAGTGGTCTTCGACGTCTCTTCGACCACCGCAAGCCTCAAGCGCGTGCGGGAGCGGATGGTGGTGGTTGCGGCGGGGATTATCCTCTGCGTGATACCTGTGGCGTACCTGGCGATCTGGCGGATTGTGGTACAACCGTTTCGCAGGCTTCTGAGGGTGACTCGCCGCCTCACCAAGGGCGACTTCAGCGCTCGGACCGGGTTCAAACGGAACGACGAGGTGGGGGAGTTGGCCTTCTCGTTCGACATGATGGCCAGCGAGATAGCGCGCATGCGATCCGAATTGATACGGATCAACGAGGGTCTCGAGGAGGAAGTCTCCGAGCGAACCGAGGAAATCCAGCGGGCCAATCTCCGCTTGCGGGAAGAGATGTCGGAAAAGGAAGACTTCCTGCGTGCGGTCTCTCACGATCTGAATGCACCCCTGCGGAACATTGCAGGTATGACGACGATGATCCAGATGAAGTGGCGCCAGGACTTACCCGACGAGGTCCTGTGACGCCTCGAACGAATCCAAGTGAACGTGGATACCCAATCGTCGCTCATCGCCGAGCTACTCGAGCTTTCCAGGATCAGGACCCGCCCGCAGAAGCGCACCGCGGTGGACATGGGCTCCCTTGTACGCGAGCTGGCCGGGACGTTCGAGTTCGAGCTGAAAAACCGCAATATCGAAATGCGAATCGATCCCGAAATGCCAACCCTATACGCGGAGAAAAGCCGAATGCGGGAGGTCTTCCAGAACCTGATCGATAACGCGATCAAGTACATGGACCGCAAAGAAGGGGGCCTCATAGAGATCCGCCATTCCACTGCGGGGGGCTTCCACACCTTCTGCATCGCGGACAACGGACCGGGTATCCCCCGCGAAGAGCAGAAGAGGATATTCCAGGTCTTCCAGCGGAGCAGCGCTGCGAAAGTGCAGGGAAAGGGAGTCGGGTTGGCGCTGGTCAAGAGCGTCGTCGCCAACTACAACGGCCGCGCCTGGGTCCGCTCGGACCCGGGAAAGGGGGCAACGTTCTTCCTGGCGCTGGAAATCAAGAACACCGTGCTACCAGAGAGAGAGCCCGTCCATGAACGACAGTAGAAAAGATTCCCCCCCATGCATCCTGGTGGTCGATGACGATGGCGACTGGCGGACGGTAATGCGAGATACGCTTTTCGCGCTCTGGGGGTCCGCCGACATCCACGAGGCGTCCGACGGGCGAATGGCGATGGAATATCTCAATCGCCGTGGTGAATTCGCCGACGCCCCCCGCCCGGACGTGATCTACCTCGACCTGGAAATGCCCGATCTTTCGGGGCCCCAAACGCTGAGGCTCATAAGGTCCAATCCCAACTTGAAGGACATTCCGGTAGTGATGGTCACGGGGCTGACCCGGTTCGAGCAGACCAAGCTCACCTCCTGCGAGACCGCTGACGGGTTCGTCACCAAATCGTCGGACCCCGCCGAACTGCTCGAACGCCTCACCGGGAGCGTCGCGCAGTGGTACCAGCACGGGGACGATATACCGAGCCCTGCTGACCTGAACCCGGAAAAAGCAGCTTATTCGCCCCCAGCGACCGAGCACAGGATCAAAGGTCCGAAGATACTGATTGTCGAGGACGACGTGGACCAGCGCGAGTTGATCAGCGAAGTCCTCTGCATCCACTTCAACGATCCGCAGGGTAGGAACATCGCGGTGGTCGGAACTGGCGAAGAGGCGCTTCGCGAAGACCTGAGCAGTTTCGACGTGATACTCCTGGACTATTATCTTCCCGATAAGAGCGGGCTGAAGGTTCAGGAGGAGATCCTCTCGCAGGCGAACGTTCCGATTATTTTCGTCACCGGGGCGAACGACACCAAGACCGCCGCCGCCGCCATCCGCGCCGGAGCGCAGGATTACATCGTCAAGCTGGGAGATTACCTCTTCGCACTGCCCATCGTCGTGGAGAAGAACATCCACCTGCACGAGATCAAGAATGACAACGAGCGGCTTCAGGCGAAGCTCAAGCTCATGCTGCAGGAACTCAAGCTCAAGAACCTGCAGCTTGAGCAGTCGCTCAGGAAACAGCGGGAGATGGCGAGGACGGATCCACTGACCAAGCTGGCCAATCGCCGCTCCTTCTCCGAGCTGCTCGAACTCTACCACAGCGAGGCGACGCGCTATGAGCACGACTTGTCCTGCTGCATGTGCGATCTGGACGATTTCAAGAAGCTCAACGACGTACTCGGGCACCAACTGGGGGATAAAGTGCTCATAATGACGGCGGAGGTCATCAGGGATTCCGTGCGTAAGTCCGATGTGACGGCCCGCTACGGCGGGGATGAGTTTGTGGTTCTCTTTCCTCACACCTCAATTGAAGGTGCTCTCGCCGTCGCCGAACGCATCCGTCGCGAGCTGGCCTTCCGCACGCAGAAGGATTCAGAGCTCAAGGGGGCGATTACGGTGTCTGTAGGTGTGGCCTCGTTGAGCAGCGACTCTCCGGACACTGGCGACTCGCTCGTCTCGATGGCGGACAAAGCCCTCTACGCCGCCAAGGACCGCGGGAAGAATCAGACAACCGTCTTCAAGGACATCGATACCCCCGGGAAGAAGGAGGCGGTTCCCACCTCCAAAGGAACCTAGGCTGCCTCTGATTATGTTTGAGCAGTTTCCAGTAATTCAAGATGCGCCTCAACAGGACGCAAGCCGGGTGCGAAGCAGCCTCTAACCTCCCCCCCCCCAGAGCACCTTGACGTATTGCGCACTTGTGGTATGATAGGAAGAGGGTGAGGATCTGCCTGCTTTTCAGGCGCACCCCAGGATCGATCCATATCAGCTCCAACGGAGGGGACCTCCGATGAGTACCAGCAGGGACGCTTCGAGAGAGGGACATCAACTGGAGTCCGCAAGTAGACTGCGGTGTTTCCAGGTCGGAGCGAATAAACGAGATGAACAGGTGTCCACTACTTGGCGATTCTCGCGATGCTGGTGGTGCTCGTGCGCCTGATGAGTCTGGTACGTACGTTTCAAACGCACTTCCGATGGTGGTCCGGAAGGTGCACAGCAGACTTTCCCGCTGCCCAAGGAAAATGCGCGTGGTTGCTCGGCCGCGCATCTCGTCCATCCGGCCTCTCGTGCTCGCGGCCATCCGTCGGTATCGGGAAAACACCCTTCCAGACAACCCCGCCCCGCCCCCGCTTGTGATTAATCTGCGCACCTGATTCGGACCTCGCCTCAACTCCACATTCCGAAAGTTCTCGTAAAACCTGCTGGTGTGGCAAAGGTAATGGACTCCGCGCGCTTGGGGGGGTAAAGTGTCGACGTACTGCACCGGTTTGTGCGGGGGGGCGGTGAGAAGCGGAGAACGCGGACTTGATCAAGACTCTGCACGGATATCTCTCCCGCGACCTGGCGAAGGTGACCGGGTTGGCGCTGGCGGCGTTTACGGTGATTATGACGATCTTCGCGATCATCGAGCCGCTACGTCGCGAAGGCGTCGCCCCCACAAAATGCCTCGCGCTCATCGGATTCGCCCTTCCCATGATGACCTCGCTTACGCTTCCCGTCGCAGCCCTGTTCGCCGCGACGATCGTCTACGGGCGATTCTCCCAGGACAACGAGTTGATGGCGTGCAGGGCGAGCGGAATCTCCACGATAACATTGCTCAGGCCCGCGTTCGGCCTCGGGGCGATTGTCACCGTACTTTCGCTGATCCTGACGTCACTGGTGACCCCATACATGGCGAAGATGCTCGAGACGTCCGTTATGGCCAGCGCCCGCAGTTACGCGTTCTCTCGGTTGCGGCGGAAGAATCATTTCGACCTCCCGGGCCGCGGACATGTCATGATCCACGCCGACGCGGTCGACGAAGAAAGAGACGTCCTCTACGGAGTGGTCGTCGCCGACACCAAGCGACCGGGGGACGTGAGGCTGATCGTCGCAACCAGGGCGTACGTCAGGTTCATGGAGCTGGACGGGGATACGTATCTGACGGCGGAGCTGGTGCGACCGGCCGTCGCGAGGACGGGAAGCTATGACATCGTCCAGCAGGGATCGTACGTATTGGACTCCAGAAAGCTCCAGAACCCCGCCAAGGAAGAACCCTCCTGGTATGGCTGGCCGAAACTCGTCAAGACAATCCGCAACCCCACAGAGAATCTGCAGGTCAGGAAGTTCTTCGAGGAGGAGATTCTGCGGGCGCTTTGTCACGATATGCTCGCAAGGTCCATCGTCTCGGCTATCCAGTCCGGGAAGCCCTACACCGAATTGCAAAGCGAACAGCACGCTTACGAGATTCTCGCAGGTAACGCCCGCGCGGAACCAGACGGGACGGTCCACCTTGAATCAACAAGCGGGCCCGAGGGGGTGCGACCCGTCGAGGTGAGAATCTTTCGGGAGGGGGAACCCTACCAGATCGTCACCGCCGACAACGGGCGCATAGAAACAACCTTCTCGGTGTTCTCGCAGAAGTCTCTCGTGAGCATCGAACTGCTGGATAACGTTCGGGTCTTCTCGCTGAGAGAAACACCCGGTGCGTTCCAGCGGCGCACGCAGTACGCCATCGGGCAACTGCCCATCCCGGAGCGTCTGGGGGAGATGTCCAAGGGTTTGTCGGTCGAAGATGTTTTTAAGCACGGTGAGGAATTGACGGACAGTACGTTCATCCAGGCGAAGATCCGCCAGTTCAAGGAGGAGAAGGTTCCCAGGCTGATCAACAAGATCAAGGCTGAGATGCACAGGCGGATGGCGTACAGCCTCAGTTGCTTCCTGATGGTCGCGATGGGGGCGGCGTTGGGGTTGCTCTTCAAGGGTGGCCAGGTCATCAGCGCCTTCGCGCTTTCGATGATCCCGGCGGTCCTGGTGATACTGATGATGATAACGGGCAAGCAGATGCTGCACTCTCGCAGCGTACCCGCCTACATCGGACTGGCGACGATATGGAGCGGGGTGATCGCCCTGTTGATCGCCGACGCAGCGATCTATTTCCATCTTTCCCGCAAGTAAGCGATACTCCCCAATGAAGACGCTGGATCGATATATCGTACGCACCTTTCTGACGAACGTGGTCCTGCTGTTCGTCGTGATGATGATGCTTCGGATCGTGGCGGACCTGTTCATCAACATCGACGAATTCGCAAACGTCGAGGCGCCGGGGATTTTCGCGAAGGTCCTCCACGTGTTTAGGTATTACGCGTATCAGTCGACGACGTACTTTATCGAGTTGGGCGGGGTGATAATAGTGGCTGCCGCGACGTTCTCCCTGGCAAGCATGAACCACAGCAATGAACTGACGGCGATACTGGCGTCGGGGGTGTCACTGCACCGCGTGACCATGCCCATCATTATCTGCGCGATGGTCATGGGAGGTCTGATAATACTCGATCAGGAACTCGTCGTACCGCGAGTCGCCTACCGCCTCTCCCTCCATCGCGACGAGGCGCCCGAGAGCGCCGAGTTCAAAGTGGAGTTTGTCACCGACGGGGCCCATACGGTCTGGTACGCCTCAAGGTATCACTCCGGAAAACGCAGAATGACCAACCCGGTAATCCTCATCCGCGATTCGCAGTACAACGCGCTGGGGCGTATTACCGGTGAGTACGCGGTCCCCTGCGAACTCGACGGACAGACCGGGTGGAGCGTCTTTGATGCGCACCTGGCGATGTCGGGAACGGAGGAGGAGATCTGGCGGACCATTCCCAGCACCGATCGCATATGCTCCAACGTCACCCCGCTGGAGTTTCTCGAGCAGGCCCGGTTGGACTATCGCCGCCAGTCCAGCGGAAAGGACACCACCCTCTCGGAGATAACCAAAGTGACGCGCGTGAATCTTCACGACGCCGCTTACGGGATGCAAATCCGCGCCGATCTCTTCATCCCCGAACTTCCCTCCGAGCCCGACAGCGACAATTACGGTGGGCGGCTGGAAAAACCGAGCTTCACCTTCAGCAATCGAAACGGGCGCATATTGGGGCGATTCATCGCCGACTCCGCACGCTGGGAACGCAACCCCGAGCGCGGGGAAGGGCAGTGGCAACTCCACGAAGCCTTGCTGTTCTATCCGTCGGACATGACGGCGGAGGATCTGGTTCTGCGGCAGTCGAGCGACTGGCTGGACTACATATCCACTTCCGACGTCGCCAAGGTCGCGCAGGTCCGCCACTTGGGGGATGATCGCGCCGCCCAGCTCGTCAAGCACGTGCGCTTCACCGCCCCGATAAACAATCTCATCATGCTGCTGCTGGGCCTCCCCTTCATCCTATCCCGCGAGCGGAACATCAAGGCCTCCGCCACCATGTGCCTCCTCACCGTCGGAACGTTCTTCCTGCTCGTCTACATCTGCCGCCATCTCGGAATCTCCCCGCTGTTAGCCGCCTGGGTCCCCATCTTCCTGTTCGGTCCTCTCGCAATAATCCTCCTCGATTCCGTAAAGACTTGATGGCCTGACCGCTTTTGCCCGCCCCTCTTGTTATCCCGGCGTCGCGCTTCCAGCCTCTGACGCCCCCTCTGAGTCTTTGACCTGCTGGGCCATCTTCCCGGGATATTCGTAAATGAACTTCAGCAGCATCTCCAGAAACTCTATGAGCAACTCAGCCTCGTCACGTTTCATAATGACGATTTCGTGGTTGGCCTCATTGCCCTTCCCGCGAATCTGATCGATCCAGTGTTTGCTGTTGGGCGGGACGTAATGGTTTTCCGTGAGGTAATTGACATAAGACGCAAAGGACGCGCCCGGTTTAGCGCCTTTCTCCACGGCGATGTGCATCAGGAGCTTGCGGCATGACATTACGGCGGAGGTGTAGGCGCCCACCTTCATGCAATTGCGGGCCTCGTTGTAGACCGCCGCGACGGTCGGCGGGAGATGATCTACAGAGTTTCCGAACCCTGGCTCGGGAATCTGCTTGCTTCCTTTATCGAAGTAGGTTGGCCTGCTGCAATGGGAACAGATGTAGATGAATCGCTCCTCCTGTGGCTTCGCTCCCATAGAACCGGAAAAACCGTGGTCCGAGGCAATGGAACTATTGCAGTGACCGCATGTATAACGTCTGGATTGGAGACCTGCGCGATTACGCCAGTTTATCTCCATAAGTCACTCCTTTCCCGATTACGTGCGGTGAGACCGCAGCGGTTATTCGGGTGACGGGCTTGCTGTTCTGTTCGAACGTTTGCTTTGAATTTCTTTGATCACAGTTATGTATGACCCCGACTCCTGTTGCTGCTCTTCCATCCTCTTGACCACGTATTCGAGGGCAGCCCTGATCTTGCTCGCGACCTCCAGGCATTCTTCCTCGTCCAGCGAGTGCACTCCGGTGCTAAGTTCGTCATGCAAGACACTGAACGGGTTGAATCCACCCGGTCGCAATGAAGGGGGGCATACATCGGCAGCTATTTGCGCCTTATCCACGGCCCGATTGCTACTCATTGCGTCATCAACTCGCTTGAGAGTATCTGTGTCCGCTCCTTCCGTTTCCAACAGAGTTCTCAGCCGCTGAAGGATATCGTTCATCCTGTTTTCGAGTATTCGTCGCAGATACGCGCAGGCCCCCAATCCGTATGATTGACTCATACAGACTATGGCCTGTTTGTAGTAGATAGAATCTTCCCCGAAGAGAGTGACAAGTGGTTCATCGACCTCGATGCTCCAGGGGGGGCACTGTCCGATCTTAGTGAGCAACATATCCTTGTGATCCCTTAGAATCACGTAGATCCGTAACAATGTTCCACAGGTATGACACGTATACGAAACAGCTTTGACCTGCCAATTATGCGCGTAGCCCTCTATCAGCGCCTCATCACTCAGGTCGAGCGTTCGGTCAGCGGAGCACTTGGGGCACCAAAGGTGAAGTTGCTCAGGAAAGTTAAGGGGCGCTGCATCAGTAAAGCGCATTTTGCGGTAGAGAGGGTATTCAGTGAGTAGTTGAACGACTTTGTCCTGCTCATCGGCCATTGGCTTGCACCCCATTTCCTGCCTGTTTCGAACGTTGGGTATCGATATATGCTTACCAGAAAGGTATCAATAAGACAAGCGCACATTTATCTCTGCTATGAGTTGCGTATGGTGTGCAGCCCCGGCCCTGGCGCGGCGGGACACGCGGGCCGGGATTGCTTACCGCTTACTGATTACAGCTTACCGATTACTGTCTACCGCTTACTGCTTTATCGGTTCGAGGTCGGCGAGGGGGATTTCCATCTCGAAGACGCCCGCCTGGACGATGGCGAGGTCCTTATGAGAGTTGATGCGGATAAGCGTGGCGTGCTTGCGGAAGGGGACCACGAATACCTGCTGGCCGGGTTCCGTCGCCAGTAGTATCTCGCGGTTTTTCTTGGCAGCGTTGGAGTCTGCGCGGCGGCGCTGGACAGGACGGTCGGCGCGGGGTTTCTCCGCCTGCTCACGGCGTTTCCCGCGAGGATGCTTGGGTTCGTGCCGTGCGAACGGGCCCGTCTGCGGAAAGAGATCCTGCAGTGACAATTCGACCTCACCGTTGTCGGTCTGAACTGTAGCGCGGAGCCCCGGAAGGTCGAGCTTGACGACCTTCGCTCGTCCGGGTTTGCGGGCGATGGGTACGACGTCGCCGACCTTGAGGCGCCCGATCGCCCCTATCCACGTATCGAACTGCCTCGCCCGTTGCTTCTGCTGCTCCAGGCTGCGATGGTATTCGCCCTGGATTCGCTGCGCTTCAGCGCGGGCCTGCTCGGTGGCGCCGGCTTGGTCGAGAATCTGCTTGCGGAGATCGTCGATCTGCTTTCGCACGGCGTCCTGCCCGAGATCCGGTATCAGCTCCTTCAGGGGGACCTCGACCTCCAGGTTCCCGACGTCGACGATCGCACGCTGCTGATGCAGTTCCAGGCGCACCAGGCGCCCGGGCTTGTTCAGGGAGGGCACGAATATCTCATCGCCGGATTTGAGATCGGGGATCCCGGCTAACCACACCTCGAATTGCTCGCGAAGGCGGTGGAGATCGGCGAGCTTGGCCTGATACATCTCCTGTTCGTTCTGGGCGGCGAGTTGTTCGGAGTGGGCTTGCTGGCGGGCCTCTTCAGCGACCTGCCTCGCCGCCCCCGTCGCGCGTATCGCCTTGCGAAACTGCCTCCCCTGCGAATTGAGGTGCTTCCGGGCCGCGTCGGTGATCCTGCGGGGCAGCCCGATCCGCTGGGCGACGGTGATCGCGTGCGATTCGCCCGCTGTCCCTATCTGCAAATGATACGTCGGTGAGAGCGTCTTCGTATCGAACTCGACGGAGGCGTTGTCCACCCGCTCGTGGTTGAACGCGTACGCCTTCAACACGCTCAGGTGCGTGGTGACCATTCCCATGCATCCGATGCGGAGCAGTTCGTCGAGGACAGCCTGTCCGATCGCTCCCCCCTCGTCGGGGTCGGTCCCCGCCCCGAGCTCGTCGAGCAGCACGAGTGAAGTCTTCCCCGCCTTCGAGAGAATGTAGCGGATGCGCTTCATGTGCGCCCCGAACGTGCTCAGCGACTGCTGGAGCGATTGTTCGTCCCCGACGTCGATATAGACCTCGCGTAAGACGGGTAGCGTCGCTCCCCGCTGAGCGGGTATGTGCATTCCGGACAGCGCCATCTCCACCAGCAGCGCCGCCGTCTTGAGCGTAACGGTCTTCCCGCCGGTGTTGGACCCGGTGATCACGAGCAGGTCGAAGTCGCTGCCCAGGCGGATATCGATCGGGACTACCTGGTGGCGCTGCTCCTCACTGACGCCTTCCTTTTCCTGCTCCCACGCCTGGTTGATGAGCAGGGGGTGTCGGGCCTGGTGGAACTGCAGCGGACCGTTCTCCGTGATCTGCGGACATGTCATCTCGAATTGATATGCGTACTGCGCCTTGGCCGAGATGAGGTCTATCTGCCCGAGTGTCCGCAGCGTCTGGTGTATGTGCTCGATGCGTCCCTGGATGCGAAGGGCGAGTTGGTTGAGCAGGCGGCGGATCTCCTTGCGCTCGTCGTCGCGCAGGTCGCTGAGGCGATTGTTCAGCTCGACGCACGCGTTGGGCTCGACGAAGACGGTCGCGCCCGTGTTCGATTCGCGGTGGACTACACCGGGCAGCCGCCCGCGGTTCTCCGCCTTCACCGGTAAGACGTACCTGTCTCCGTGCAAGGTGACGGTGACGTTCTGCAACAATTTCGCGACCTCCGCGCGGTGGAGATACCCGTAAATCACGTCGTGGATGTGCTGAGAGGTCGAGGCGATCTCGCGGCGGATAGCGGTGAGGCGCTGCGAGGCCTCGTCGAGCACCGACCCGTCGGAAGCGACGATGGAGTGGATGGCGCGGATCTCGTCGGTGAACTCGTCCAGGGTCCTGGTGAGTTCCTGGAGTCTCTCGAGTTCTTCGGGCAGGGCGGTAAGATACCCTCTAACGTTGTGCGCCCCTTCAAGGACACCCGCGATGCGGGCGAAGTCTTGAGCGGTCGCGGATCCTCCGGGTACTGCGCGTGCGAGTTCACGCGTGATGTCGGTGACGCCTCCGAAGGGGGGCAGTCCCACGTCGCGGATCGCGTGGACCATCTGCGTGACCTGCTCCAACCACTCGCGAACGACCGCGGGATTGCGAGACGGACCGATCCGAAGCGCCAGACCTTTCCCGAGAGAGGTACTGCAAAACCCCGAGAGGATGCGGCGGACTTCGTGGAACTCGATCTTCTTGAGAGTGAACGGATCCACAATGCCTCTCCGAAGGACCCATTATATCCGCAATACGCGTTTTAGAGTGCAAAAAGCGCAACTCCTCACGCCTGCAACACTCCCAAGTCGCTAATGGGCGAACAGGGGCGTTGACGATATTGCGCAACGGCTTGGGACTGCTCCGCGGCTGCCTGGTGTGAGAAACTTGCACTTTCGCAGGGGCGATTGTAGTCTCAACGCGGTAAAGTCGATTGAACAACTGCGTTTCTTACCGTGCATCCGTCGGTCCTGCCTACCGGCAGGGAAGCCTGCCTGCCGGTAGGCAGGTCGAAACTCTTCGGAAAGGAACAGACATGTCGGCGCTTTGGATCGTCCTCGGATTGGTGCTCTTGATCGGTTTGGGGGTCATGGGTATTTACAACGCGCTGGTCCGCAAGCGCGTTCGGGCCCGCGAAGCCTGGTCGCAGATCGACGTGCAGCTCAAGCGGCGCTACGATTTAATTCCCAACCTCGTCAACACCGTCAAGGGCTACGCCGCCCACGAGGCCGAGACGCTCGAGCGCGTCATCGAGGCCAGGAACAGCGCTATCTCCGCTCAAGGGGTCCAGAACCAGGCGGAGGCGGAGAACATGCTCACCGGAGCGCTCAGACAGCTATTCGCGCTCTCCGAGGCGTATCCGGACCTCAAGGCGAACCAGAACTTCGCCCAGCTTCAGGAGGAGCTGACCACCACGGAGAACAAGATCGCGTTTTCGAGGCAGCACTACAATGACTCCGTCGCGGTCTACAACATGGCGTGCGAGAAGTTCCCGAACAACATAATCGCCGGAACCTTCGGATTCCTGAAACGCGATTACTTCGAGATCGAGGAACCCACCCACCGCGAAGCACCGAAGGTGGAGTTTTGAAAAGCAGGGACTAGGGGCTAGGGATTAGGGGGGGAAAAGAAACAGAAGCGAAACGGAAAAGAAACAACAGCGGCTTGGTCGCTTCAGCAACCCATGTTTTCTGACGAGAACTCACCCGGTGCACCGGTTGAGGGTTTAGCAAAGCGATGCCCGTAGAAACCTTCCACACGCTGATCGCCCGCAACAAGCGAAACAGCTTCCTGCTGATCGCATTCTTTACGCTGTTCTTTATCGGTCTTGGGATGCTGATCGGGATGGTCTGGGGCGGGGGGGATTGGGTGTTTGGAGCGATGGTGGCGGGAGTGGCGGCGATGGTGGCGTTCTTCCTGACGCTAGGGAGCTACTACGGAGGCAACTCCGTCCTGCTCGGGCTCTCCAAGGCGCACCAGATAACCAAGGCAGACGATCCGCAGCTGTTCAACGTCGTGGAGGAGGTTTCGCTGGCTGGGGGCCTCCCGGTACCGAAGATTTACCTGATAGACGATACCGCCATGAACGCCTTCGCGACCGGCCGCAATCCCGCGCACTCGGCCGTCGCGATCACCACCGGGCTGCGCGCGAAGCTAACTCGCGATGAGTTGCAGGGCGTGATGGCGCACGAGCTGTCCCACGTCCGCCACTACGATATCCTGTACGCGATGCTGATGGCGGTGATGGTGGGGGTGCTGGTGATGCTCTGCGATGTGTTTCTCCGGTCGATGTGGTTTGGTGGCGGGCGGCGGCGCAAGAGCAAGGGGTCCGCGGCAGGGGGGGGTGGGCTCCAGGTCATCCTTCTGGTGGTGGCGCTGGTTTTGGCGATCGTGGCCCCGATCCTCGCCCGCATCATTCAAATGGCGCTGTCCCGCCAGCGCGAATACCTCGCCGACGCCGGAAGCGTGGAACTGACGCGCAATCCGGAGGGACTCTCCAGTGCGCTTACCAAGCTCGCCGGGGATCAGGAGGTGCTCGAGGTCGCCAACCGCGCTACCGCACCACTCTACATCGTGCACCCGATCAAGAAGTTCGAGGCCCGCGCCAAGAGCATCTTCAGTACGCACCCCCCGATCGACGACCGCGTCGAGCGTTTGATGTCGCTTACAATATGAATGGATTCGAGATTTGCGGTTGGAACCTCGCCCGCAAAGACAGCCAATGCACCAGGGAACAACCATACCATGGATGAATCGTTAAAGGAGGCGGTTGGGTTTCTCTGTCGCTGGACCCTGCTCGCACTGGCAGTGGCGGGGACAGTGTTGGTCGGGTGGGCTTCGTTGGCCGCTGCCGCTGCCGCTGCCGCCCCCCGACGCACCCCCGCCCCAATCGTCTCGGATGAGATCGTCGTCGCCCCGATGTCTCAGCGCCACGTTATCGCGCATCTCTCGGATTCCGCGCGGATCGATCTTTACACGCAGTTTCTCTTTCTCCCACCCGACTCCAGGCCCAGGATGGTCTACGGTTCCCGCCGGAAGATGTACGTGCTCCTCGAGGATTTGCCGCCAGGTTCGCATCGCGTTCATCTTCAGGGGATCCCCTACGGGACGTTCGCGTTCGAGGAAATGCAGGGCCTCTGCAAGGTCATCGCCCCTGGGTCGGAGGTGCTTCTCTTCGACGCGCGCCTTTACGAGACGCCCGAAGGTGCGATGGAATTGCCCCGGACGCTACGGGAAGCGCGCAGGAGCCTTGAGGTGGTCCTCATTCATCCCGGTCCACTCGAGTCCTATCGCCGCCTCCATCGCGAGATTCGCTTACGAAGCAGCGGTGTTCCCTACGTTTTCTTCACGCGAGAACCGCACAATAACATGCGGACGCTCAACCACGTCGCCTGGTCGCTCAATCGCCTGTGGACTAACAGGCCGCCGCTCGTGACTGCGGACGCGGAGTTGGCGTCGGTTGCGTCCGCTCAAGGGTTTCCCACGCAGTGGATACACCCGGAACCGGATGAACGAATCGAAAAGCGGGGCGTTCGCAGGTATGAATCTCTGAGCCACTTCAGGCGCTGGTTGCGGGCGAGAAGCCTCCCGGTGACCTCCCCGAGCGCGTCGACACGGGGCGTGCGATAACGTATGATGGTGGTTCGACGCTTCTGGAGCCTACCGAGAGGGCGACGATGGTACACCCAGGGACACTACCGGCTGCGAGGGGACTGTTCTGTATCGCGTTGATGTTCCTGGTGTCTGCGTGCTCACCGCAGGTGGTGAGTACGCTCGCCCCGCTACCAGCCCCGCCGATGGAGTCCCCCGCGGAACGCCCCTGGATCGCAGAGTCGCTAAATGGCGAGAAATCCGCTTCTGCGGTCTCCTTGGCGAGCGATCTGGGCGAACCTGGGTGGGCGGTTCATCCGGTCCGCCCGTGGAAGTACATCGTGATTCATCACAGCGCGACCCCCGACGGATCCGTCGAGCAGTTCGATCTTCTGCACCGCTCGCGAGGGATGGACGAACTGGGTTATCACTTCGTCATCACGAACGGTAACGGGGGACCGGACGGTAAGGTGCAGGTGGGCTCGCGGTGGTGGCGGCAGAAGTGGGGGGCGCACACGGGTGCGACACCGGGAAACGAGTACAACAATTTCGGGATCGGGATCTGCCTTGTGGGCGATTTCACCGATCGGGTACCCTCGGACGCCCAGCTTACCTCGCTGCGGCGGCTGGTCCTCTATTTGATCCCCGCCCACGAGATCGCCCGTGAAAACGTCGTTGAGCACCGCGAGGCCCCGAACGCCAGCACCGCCTGCCCGGGTGAGACCCTCCATGCGTATCTTCACTCTACGTTTCGACCTTCGCTGAAGCGCATTGCAGTGCACAAGTAGGCTTAGTGTGCACAGAGCGCTCAGGAGCCTTTTGCGGGTCCCCCGAGCGGTACGAACCGCACATCGCTCACCTTCCAGGGCCTCACCGCGCTTACCTTGAACTTCCCGCTCTTCAGGGCGTCCGGGAGGCGGGAGAGCAGGACCCATTCGCCCATCACGTTCAGTGCGCAGCCGGTTCCGACGGTAGCTAATCGCAGGACGCCCTTAGTCTGGGCCCGGGTCTCGGCGCGGTTCAGCGATACTTCTTCTTCCTTTTCTTTCTTGCTATTGGGATCGACACCCTTGGTCAAGAGGAAGTTGCTGTGTGTGGGTATGGTGTTCGCGCGAAGTGCGGTGGGGCCTTGAATGCGGGCGAATATGTCTATGCCCCCTCTCTTGCGGGCGGTTTGCTCTACGGTGACCGCGACGAGCCCGTCGGAAGCACCGAACGCCTCATCGAGCTTCTGCTGCTGGACCTTCGCGGAATCGGCGAGCGGGTCGCTGCGACGCAGTGTGAATCGCAGGTCCATCTTCTCAGCGAGATCTGTCAGGACCGCGCTCAATTGCATGTTGAGCGTTATCATGCGGATCTTGCGGTCCGGAGGGATGGGGCGGTCGGAGGCGATCTTCAATCCGAGTGCGGCCTCCAGGGCGGGTAGCTGCTCGGCGAAGGTATACTCACCTTCCAGATCGCGCGTCCAGACGCGGATGCGGAGCATCTTGCGAATCCAAGCGCGCTCCTCCGCGGAAGCGCCTTTATAAATGGTCAACCGCTTGCTGATGACGTTCGCAGTTGTGGGGAGGCCCTTGCAGTCGGTTGGCTGGGTGAGTACGAGACGGACCTTGTGGGTCTTGGCGATCTTGTCCAGAAGGTCCTTGAGGACGACCTTCCCGGAGATACTCAGGAAGTCCGCCTTCCGCGGGCCCTGTACGTCTACCTGCAGGGGCAGTTCTTCGGGCAGCATCCTACCCCACCCCCAGAGCATCCCATTCCAGTCCAGGACGTACTCGTTTTGCAGCAATCGCTTGATCGCTTCAGCGTCCTGACCTTTTGCTATCTCTACGGCAGGTTTCGGGAGCACCTTGCGTTTCCCGTCATACGGACCCTCGTAGACGCCCAGCGAAATCTTTCCCTCTTTCGGACGGGGCTTACCGAGCAGGTCCGTGGGTACCTCTGGTCGTGCGAGCCCAGCTTTGAGGGCGGGGGAAGTTGGGAGCAGGCGAAAGTCGAGGTTCTCTGCGTCCACGAATCCGGGATCGATGCTCAAAGACTCGGCCGCCAGATGGGGAAGCTCCTTGAGCAATTCCTCGAGCGTGACCCGCCCGGGCCCGTGCCCAGAAACCACGATGCACTTGGGATTCCCGCGCGAGAACCAGAGGTTGTGGTCGCCCGTGACCGTCTTGAGGTCCACCATCACGTCGTGGTAGGCCGGTAGCACGAAAAGTCCGATCCCGCTGGTCCCCCGCGCGAAGCCAATGTTGTTTCGCGCGACATTGTTGGCCCCTCGCAGTGTGATCTCGCTGGGCCCGGTGAGATCCCCGCCGCGATCAGCCTGGAAGGGTTCCCACGTGTTGAACACGGAGGTGTTGTTTATGAAGGTGCAGTTATCGGCCCGGGTCGAGCATATCCCCTGCCCGCCGTTCATGAAGGTGAGGTTGTTGACGAGCAGCGCCCCGACCTTGGGCCCTCCGCCGTCGACGATGATCCCGTTCCCGTCGGACTTGAACGAGGACCTGTCGTAATTCCCGTAGCAGATCGTGTTGCGGATGACGTTGTTGGGACCGACGGGCATGAGGGATATTCCGCTCGACCACGCCCGCCCCCCCCCGTTGAAGTAGGTCTCCACTCCGTCGATGGTGATGAAGTTGCACTGGTTGGCGTCGATCCCGCCCGAACCTCCCCCTATCGCGATGCAGTTGAGGATCTCAACGTGCGTGGACCGCTTGACGTAGATTCCCGAACCGCGCGAGCGATAGGCTGAGAGGCACTTGAACCCGCGCAGGCGGACGTATTTGACCATCCTGAGGGCGAACGCGGTGGAGGTGCTGTCGACGTGCGGTTTTTCCGTTCCGACGACGACCTTCAGTTCATCCCCGGGGGCAGCAGAGATCGTCGTCCATTTTCCGGGCGATCCGCTCTTATCCGTTTCGACGGTGACTTCTTCTTCGTATCTTCCTGCCCGGACAAAGAGCGTGTCCCCGCCTTTCAACGCGTTGACGCCCCGCTGGATCGTGCGGAACGGGCCTTCCTTGCTCCCGGGTCCCGAATCGTCCCCGTCGGGAGCGACCCAATACTCTCCAGCGAAACACGCAGACGCACTAAGCAGCAGAGTGACAGTAAGTAGACTGCAGAGTTCTCTCGCTTTCATATTTCTCACCCTTTGTCCTGTTCGCATGACTACATCGAAGGATACCCGGAACTACCGAGGCAAAGTCAACCCGCCCCGACCGATCTGAGCAGAGCCTCTTAGACAATCACACAGCGAGGATTGCAAGATGATTACCGACGCCTGTGGTTGTTCAGGCGCCAATACCGTCGGTGGGCGCTGCGTGGGAGTAAATACGGAGACGCTTGGGGGGGAATCAACCAACGAGAGATAAGGAGTTTTTCCGAACTTCTTCGTATTTTCGTGCGTATGATTGTTATGGGGCGTAGGAAACAACAGTCCCACATGGTGCAGGTCTCCCTCCGCCTGCACTAAAGGCAGATGTGCTTGAGCGGCGTCGAGGCTCCTCCTTCCTTGTCGCCGCTCTTGGTTTGTCGGTAGCCCTGCTGTAGATTTGCGGATCGGACCACTATTCGCCCGTTCGGTCGCCCCGGGAGAGGCGTGACACGCACTACCGTCTAAACTACAATGGTGACGCTGGATGATGAAAGGGTTCGGAGCATGAGTGAATCGTCCGACGAGAACCTCCAAAGGCTTACCAAAGGTATCGAGGACTCCTACGCCGCCGATGAACGAACGCAGCGCATCGGCCTGTCCGCTCTGCCCTCGCGAGGGACGATCGTCAATATCCTCGATCAGGTGCGGGAGCTGCTGTTCCCCGGATACTTCGGGCTAAAGGAGTTGACCCCAGACAACGTAAGCGACCACGTCAGCGGGCTCCTGGAGCGGTTGGGCCCGGAGTTAACCGAGCAGATAAACCATTGCCTCTACGTCGATCGCCGATGCGAGCTCTGCGACACCCCCGATACCCACCCAGAAGAGGCCCCGCAGCTAACGCAGAAGTTCTTCGAGCGGATACCCAAAATACGGGCGATGCTCGCCCTGGACGCGCAGGCGGGCTACGACGGGGACCCGGCGGCCAAGAGCATCGAGGAGGTCATCTATTGCTACCCGGGCTTCTACGCAGTCACCGTCTACCGCGTTGCTCACGAGTTGCTGGAGCTGGGTGTCCCGCTGATACCACGCATAATGACCGAGTACGCCCACAGCCTCACGGGGTGCGACATACACCCCGGAGCGAACATCGGAAAGAGCTTCTTCATCGATCACGCGACCGGTGTGGTCGTCGGAGAGACCACGCGGATCGGGGATAACGTGAAGGTATATCAGGGAGTGACGCTGGGGGCCCTGAGCTTCCCGAAAGATGAGCGCGGGCGGGTGATAAAGGGGCGTCAGCGCCATCCGACGATCGAAGACAACGCCACCATCTACGCCAATGCAACCATCCTTGGAGGCCAGACAGTCATCGGGAAGGGCGTGACCGTGGGGGGGAATACGTTCGTGACGAAGTCCATCACGGACAACTCGCTCGTCTCCCACGAGGTCCCCAAGCTTCGCGTCAAGAGCAAGAAGAACAAGTAGCAGAACCGTGCCGGATTCTATCCTCGGAAGCTCTACCGACCAACCAGAACGCTCGCATCAGGTGAGAAAGAACGGAGGACTCTTGCGTTATCGGCGCCTTCATCCGGGCCCCGCAAGAAGTGTGCGCAAAAAAGCGGCGGGCCTGCGGCGGGGGGGGACCGCAAGCGCCGCCTTCGATTCGAATCGGCCGGGGGGGAACCGATTCGAAAGGGGCTAAATAAGCAAGGTGAGCTTTGTATCCATTTCAACCCACCTTGTCAAGCCACAATCTACCCTTTTACACCAACATCGGAAATAATGCAAGGGGGTATCAGGTGAATACCTGAGTTTTTGAGATGTCGCCAAGGCAGTCAACTCTGGCCTATGTGCACAAGTGATTATAATATAACGGCTACTGCCAAGTTGTGTGCGGGGGCGCCGGCGAAAAAAAACTTTCGTCTCAACCAAGAAAACGCGTGACAAGGGCTTGAATCTGCCCCGACGGAGCTCCGCGGATGAAGTTTTTGCCTCGCTCAGTATTTCACCAGAGGAAGTGCAGACCACCGGTGCAAAGCGATTGGTCAACTCGCCACGGTAGCGCTGGAATCGCGGGATTCGCTGCGGTAGACTCTTCGACCTGCGACTTGGCGCTGAACGGAACGTTACCGAAAGAGGAAGCGCGATGAGAATTCTACTTGTAGGAAGTGGCGGGCGCGAGCATTCGCTGGCGTGGAAGATGGCGCAGAGCGAGTTGTGCGAGAGTCTCTATGCGGCACCGGGCTCACCCGGGATCGCCGCCCACGCCGAGTGCGTCTCGATCGGTACGGACGATAATGACGCCCTCGTCGCCTTCGCACGCGAGAACTCCATAGACCTCGTCGTGATCGGTCCCGAGGACCCCCTGGCCAACGGTCTTGGGGACGCCGTGCGCTCCGCAGGGATGCTCTGCTTCGGACCGAGCGCCAAGGCGGCGCGCATCGAGGCGGACAAGGCCTACGCGAAGGACCTCATGCGATCAGCGGCGGTACCGACGGCGGAGGGGAGGGTCTTCACCGATCTGCAAGTCGCGCGCAACTACGTGCTCTCGCGCGAGCACGGGGTGGCGGTCAAGGCGGCTGGGCTCGCCAAGGGCAAGGGCGTGGTCGTCTGTCCGGAACCTTACCAGGCGGTCAAACCGCTCGAAGACATCATGGGCAAGAAGATATTCGGATCCGCCGGGGACGCCGTGGTCATCGAGGAGCTGCTCACAGGACAGGAGGCCACGGTGCTTGCGTTTTGCGACGGGAAGACGATCTATCCGTTTCCGGCGCTTCAGGACCACAAACCTATCGGCGATGGTGACACCGGACCGAACACCGGAGGGATGGGCGCGTACAGCCCCGTTCCGGTAGTCGATTCCGAGATGATGCACCGCGTGGAGCGGGAAATCCTCGTTCCGATAGTGGACGCGATGCGGCGGGATTTCGGACGCTACGAGGGCGTTCTCTACGCCGGGTTGATGCTCACGGCCGCCGGGCCCAAAGTCATCGAGTTCAACTGCCGTTTCGGGGACCCCGAATGCCAACCGCTCATGATGCGCATGCAGGGCGACCTGGTAGCCGCAATGGTCGCCGTCGCCGAGCACAAGCTAGATACCGCCGAACTGGACTTCGACCCGCGGGCGTCGGTCTGCGTGGTGATGGCGTCGGGGGGGTATCCGGGCGCCTACGAGAAGGGCTTCGAGATCACCGGTATCGAGGCGGCTGAGGCGCTTGGAGACGTGAAGGTCTTCCACGCCGGGACCGCACGCAAGGACGGAACGCTCGTCAATAACGGAGGAAGGGTTCTGGGGGTGACGGCGTTGGGCGAGACGATTCCCGCAGCACAAAAGCTCGCCTACGAAGCAGTCGAAAAAATCCACTGGGAAGGATGCTACTATCGAAAGGACATCGCCGCCAAGGCGATCGAGAAATAGTAATCAGTCCCGGCGCGCCGGGAGTAAATAGTAATCAGTAAACAGTAATCGGTAATCTGTTAGACAGCGGGGGGAGTGAGA
>SDBT01005632.1_pt1 | contig 20967 bp, 22 predicted proteins | sample 2277101 | NCBI WGS metagenome assembly SDBT01 (sample SAMN10404973, study PRJNA504765) | marine sediment metagenome | isolation source: marine sediment core GS10_PC15, 103 cmbsf | place: Arctic Ocean: Southern Knipovich Ridge | collected 2010
CGGTTTGCAGTTCATAGTTCGTTGTTCACTTCGGCAAGCTCAGTGTAAACTCCTCTCATTGTTCGTAGTTCATTGTTCATGGTACGTTGTGATTGGTTAAATGGTTATTGGTATATGTTCACCGTCCAATATTAGAGGGAACTTGCGCGTTTGATGCGAAAAAAGGGGCTTTGGAGACTGCCGAAAGTGACGTAAGTTGTTATGGTATAAGCGATAAAGTTTTTTTACAAAACCCCGATTTTACATCGCAGACCCCTGCGCATTTGATTAAAACCGACTTCTCGGATGAAACTGTGCAAAGGAAATAAAATCTGTTAAAATAGAGCGGTGATGACTTCTGAAAGGAAAGACATGAGGAAAGTATATCTTTTTTTAGTTGTTTTACTAATCGTGACAGTGGTTTTGATTTTGCATAAAACACTTAGCGATGGATCAGGATTAACGCCACAACAAATAGAGATACTTAAAGTATCCAATAACAAAGCCATGTCTTTGGGATATGATGTAGACAATATGAGGATTATTTATGACTTTAATAATGTTATCTGGTACAAAGATCGTGTTCAGGAAGATCCAGATTTTAATGATGTTGATTTTCAAGCTATATATTATGGGCCTAAAGATAGGGGTACATTAGGCGGGTCTTTAATTGTCATAGTAGATAAAAATAAAAAGGATGTAATCTGGTTGCGAAGGGGACAGTAGACTAAAGCAAAAGAATCGCGATTTTACATCGCAGACCCCTGCGCATTTGAGTAAAATAGAGCTTTGCCGAATACGGCCAAAAACCGCACGAAGTGACCGAACGACTTTGTAAAGGAAAGATAGAATGCTTTGTTTAGCTACAAAAAAACCCAGATTTATTATGATTTCATAAAATGAGAAATTCTGAATCAGATATTAATGACGACCAAGCATCATACTACATAAATAAACTCTATGATTTTCTAGGGCCGCTTGATGTTGAGAAGGCACTCAAAAAGCATAAGCGTGCTCTTGATTTATCCGGCCCCATAGTAAGCGCAACTACATTAAGAAATAGTCATCCTTGGTGGGACGTTCTTAGTAAAGTTCATGATATGAAAAAAAGGGGGATGTCAATTAAAAGGCATTTGACTCCTGAAATCAAACTATTGGTTGCAGACGGCCTAAGAATCGCCAAACTTAAAAAGTTTATGCCAGATTCGGTACAACGAAAGTATAAAAGAGATTTAATTACCAAGTACAGGGCTTTTGATTACTTGTTCGAAATACAGATTGCATGGCATTATTACCTTAAAGGCCATGAGCTTCAATGGTATGAAGATGTTGGTGAAAAACAACCTGAATTTTTAGTTAAAACTCCTGATTTTGATTTTAATGTTGAATGCAAAAGAATCAGCGTCGATATGGGAAGAAAAATAAAACGTAAAGATTTTAGTCGGTTTATAGAGATGTTATTTCCCGGGATTGGAAAAAAAGGTTATTCAGGCAACATCGATATTATTCTTAATGACAGACTAGAAAGTAATCAAATCGACCGCCTGGTTGCAGATACGGTAAAACTCGTGGATTTCGGGAAAACTAATGGAATATTTCAAACACCACTAGGAGAACTTCATTTAGAATTGACCAAGAAAACTGGAAAAGAAATTAATCATGCAGAACTAAATAAACAAGTATTAGACACAAAAAATTCGGATGTAAAAGACGTTGCATATTTTTCATCACAAAAAAATGGTGACAATCTTGTTGACCCGATTATTATAAGTCTCAAGTCCAAGAAACCCGATAAGGTTTTGGATGGCATTTATGAAAAAATTTACGAGGCAGCATCGGATCAACTAATTGATTCAATGCCAGGTATAATCGTTGCTTTTCTTGAAAACGTATATGATTTACGAGAACTTGGAAGTGGCACAGGGCTTCAGATTATGACAAATGTGTTGCTAGATAAAAAGAAGTTTTCTCATCTTGCAGGTATAAGCTATTGTTCTGAAACTCAAATTCTTAGATGCAACATGAGCGAAACATATAATAGGCAAAATCTATTTTTCAAAAACCCGCATTGTAAATTTGAGAATGCTAAAAATTATCAGTTCATAAACCAATAATAATCGCTGTGGGACAAATATTCTACTCACAAATTCCCCGTCAATGGACGGGTGTGATGTGCAACTTGTTTACACACAAGGGGAATTAAATCCTTCCGGCGATAAAACATCAAATCTGCGTTAACTTGTGTTTCGGTATTTAGTTAGCGTCAGACCTTAGCGTTCGAAGAACGGGAAGAGCTGTTTGAGTTCTTCTGCTGAAGGCTGACGGCCGTTATTTTAAGTCTTCAATGATTTTAGTGATTGTATCTGCAAGTGTCTTTATTTTGGTTTTGCAGACATCGAAAATTGCTTCGGCATTGACGTCGAAATACTGGTGGGATATGATATCTCTCAAGCCTTTTGCTTTTTTCCAGTCGGTTTGAGAGTATTTTGGCAGTAATGAAGCATCAGTAATTTTGTCAAGTTTCTTTAACGATTCTCCAATGGCGATCAACAGCATACAGATTGAATCCAGTTTTTCCCGGCCGGGGGATGAATCAGTAAAATCCGAAACCGTCTTTACCGACTCAAATCTGGTAAGTATGGTCTGCGATGCCGTTCGTATCTGCCCGAGCACCTCGATAACCAACTCCTTATCATACATAGATCGCTTCCTTATCGATTCTGTTTTTAAGAAAAGTATTCATTTTTTCGCGATAACTGATTACATCAACATTTGTGTGCAGTGTTTCTTCCAAATCCTGTTTTATACCTATCATATTAAACAGGTCCTGTTTTTTCAGCTTTATAACAATATCAATGTCACTGTCAGCCTGACTTTCATCGCGTGCTGCAGAACCAAACAGGCCAAGAGAGATTATTCCATATTGTTCAGCACAATTTCCCTTGAATGCTTTCAGTATTTTTAATATTTCTGTAGGTGACATTTTTATATCTCCATTTTTCCATCTGCCTGTTTTTTCGTGCACTTCGTGGTGAATAAACCTTTATTGTCATAGAGTAAACCGCCTTAATGGAAAAGTCAACTGATTACGTAGATATCGATAAACATAGTAATCACTCCAGCGGCAATTTACAAGATAGAAATCCATACCCAACTGAAAACAAAACTAATAACTCTGCCCTCGAATTTAGTATAATAGTCACTTATGAACTTCGAGGACTCGATAAAACAAAGGGCGAGTGAATCAGGTTTCGATTTGACTGGTATAACAACGGCCCAGCCTATAGCCGGTGACCAGATTGAATTATTCAGTGACTGGCTAAAGGCCGGCTTCGCCGGGCAAATGACCTACATGCACAGAAATTTCCAAAAACGAACTAATCCCGCTATGTTGCTAAAAGGCGCGCAATCAGTCATCGTTGTCGGCCTGAACTACAATCGGCTGAAACAACCAGAAACATCCGGCGCCCCCGCTCCTGCAGGCAGGGTCGCAAACTATGCCCAGTATGAAAACTACCATCAGTTCATAAAAAAGAACCTGCGAAAATTAGTGGAATTTATGGCCTTATCTGCCGGCACAGGCTTTAAGTTCAAGATTTGCGTCGATTCAGCTCCTTTAGCTGAAAGGGCATTAGCTGCAAGGGCAGGGGTGGGCTTTATCGGCAGAAATCACATACTGACCAATCCAAAACTCGGCAACCAGATATTACTGGGCCAGATAATAACAACCTTAAAACTACAACCCGACAAACCCATTACAGATAAGTGCGCGAATTGCGATAAGTGTATCGCCGCCTGTCCGACACAGGCCCTGCGTCCTGACGGCCGATTTGACGCCAACAAATGTATCAGCTACCTGACCATCGAATACAAGGCTGAGATTGCCGGCGATTTAGCTGAAAAAATCGGCGACAGAATTTTCGGCTGTGATGAATGTGCCCTGGCCTGTCCTTATCAACAGGATGCCCCGGCGTGCAGGAATAAAAACTTCAAATTCTATACAGACAGAGCGAACCTTAACTTGCGCGACATTCTCGACTTGAGCGCCGAACAGTTTGAAACCGAATTCGCCAATACCTGCTTCGAACGCCCGGGCCTGGAACAGTTAAAAAGAAACGCCCGAATCTGCCTTGCCAATGTCACCGCTCGCACTAAGGACGTGTAAAGAAATTATCTTCCATTTTTGGCAGGCTGTGGCTTTGGCTGGCGGTGTCAGCAAAACTCGGACTACCAACCAGTAGGCCTGCGTTTTGCTTCCTTGCCAGCCTTGTCCTCGCTCAGCCAAAAACGAAACCTAATTAATTTACAAGTCCTAATGCTTAAAGTGTCGCTTGCCGGTAAATACCATCGCGATTCCGTGCTTGTCGGCAGCGGCAATAACTTCATCGTCTTTCTTCGAACCGCCCGGCTGAACCACGCAGGTGACACCTGCCTTAGCGGCGTTTTCAACATTGTCCGGGAACGGGAAAAACGCATCCGATGCCATCACGCATCCCTTTGCCATTTCACCTGCCCGCTTAAAGGCAATCAGGCCCGACTCAATACGGTTCATCTGGCCGGCCCCAACACCAAGGACCTTTCTGTTTTTGACCAAAACGATGGTATTACTCTTAGTATGTTTGGCGGCAAGCCACGCTATCCGCAAATCCTCAAGCTGCTGGTCATTGGGCTTTGCCTTTGTAGGATACGTCAAGACATCCGGCTCCCAGCCAACCAAATCACGCCTTTGCAACAGCATCCCGCCTATAATACACCGAGCATCAAACTCACCGCAATCGATTTTAGCCCTGTCTATCGGCCCTGTCTCCATCAGCCTGACCCTGCCGCCCCAGGCCTTTAGTGTCCTTATCATTTCTATCGCATCAGGTTCGAACTCGGGAGCTATAATCACTTCAGCAAAGAAACCGCTCGCTCCCAGGGCTTTGCCGAATCGGCTGTAAGATTCCATAATCGTCTGAGCTAATTCTACATCCACTTTCCTGTTCAGTGCGACAATGCTGCCGAACGCACTGATGACGTCACCGGCGTAAGCCTTTTGATACGCCTTGCAAATATCCTCATCAACCGCACACCCGCAAGGATTAAGATGTTTAACAACAACCGCCGCCGGCTCGGTAAATTCCTTAACCAGTTCAAATGCCGCGTTCGTATCTAAAAGATTGTTAAAGCTGATACCCGTGCCGCCCTCTAACAGGCTGGCACTGCTTACCGATGTCTCGCCGCTCGATGCCAGTTTATAAAATGCCCCGCTTTGATGAGGATTTTCGCCGTAACGCAGGACGCCTTGCTTGGCAAGTGCGACAGAGACCCTCTCAGGATACTCAACTTTGCTTTGGCCGTTAAGATATTTAGAGATAGCCGCGTCATAAGACGCCGTCAGCCCGAACGCGATTCGCGCAAAATCAGTGCGAAGCTCCTGACTTACACAGCCGCCTTTTTCTTCCATCTCATTGATTACCGTATCGTATTGCCCCGGATCTGTCACCACCGTCACGAATTTGTTGTTCTTCGCTGCCGAACGCAGCATACTTGGGCCGCCAATATCGATATTTTCAATCGCCTCGGCCAGCGTACAATCCGGCTTAACTATTGTCTGCTCGAAAGGATACAGATTTACACAAACCAAATCTATCGGTTCGATGCTGTGGGCTTTCATTGCAGCGGTGTGCTCGGCATTATCACGAAGTCCCAACAACCCGCCGTGAATCTTCGGATGAAGCGTCTTAACTCTGCCGTTCATCATTTCAGGAAACCCCGTAACAGAGTCAATGCTAACAACGCTAACACCTGCATCGCTGAGCTTCTTCGCCGTCCCGCCGGTGCTGATTATCTTAACACCCATTTCGCTAAGCGACTTTGCAAAATCAACCACACCATCCTTGTCCGACACACTTACCAGCGCTGTTTTAATTTTCACATCCATTTGAATTTCTTTCCTTCCAAAATCTTCCTGTTTCAGTTTACGATTACTATTTACCTGGTTCCAGGCAGGCTATTCTGCCGGTTTCTGCCAAGCACACCCCGCCAGCAACAGAAAACCCCATCAACAAAATCAGTTTTAGTCGTAATAGCTTTAACATTTTTATCACCCTTCACAAAAGAACATTAAAATTTTGTCATCGGCCCCTTCCGACACCCCCGATACTCACTGACACTTTATTGCAGTTCAACATAGTCTGCCAGATCAATGTCGTGCTCGGCCTCGAATTCTATCATTAACTCGATACGTTCGATATCATCCTCTATACGATGTGCCAGCTTAAATATATAAGGCTTACCTGTTAGGCGGTTCCGAAGGTCATCCAGCATCGAGGGCCACTTTCCGCCATACAATTGCGCCTTCAGCGTTACTAACAGCCGACACTCACCGCTAAGACTATTAACATAGTCGCTGACAACCTTGCTAACAGTGCCGCTACCGCCTTTACCTTTATTTTCGCTTGGCTCAGCCATTTGCCACAACCTCGCTTTACACCGAATCTTAGCCCTAAATGCCCCCCATTGCAACAAATTTTCCAAAATTGGTTCTGTGCTGCCAAATCCGGCTGTTACGACCTTTCTATATTCCTTTAACTCGCATTCGAATCGAATAAAGTGACGTCCGTGCCGTGATGAAAAGCGTTTTATTATCCTTGCCGCCAAAACACACATTTGTCGGCCGCTCCGGCACCGCTATCCTTTCGGTTTCCTCACCTGCCGAGTTATAAACCACCACCGCATCGGTCGTCAGGTAGATATTGCCCTCATTATCGATGGTCATCCCGTCCGAGCCTTCCAGCGTAAAAAGCTTCTTGTCACTGAGCCGCCCGTCTTTTTGGATTCGGTATATGTATGTTAGCCCCGCCCCAGGGTCAGTCACATAAAGCCGCCTCCCGTCAGCAGTCCCTATCAGCCCGTTAGGCCGCTTCATATCATTAATCACCCGCGTGATTTTTTTACGGTCCGGACTAATGTAATACACGTGCTCACCGTCCTGCTCCAGGTTGTCCCTACTGCCATATCGCGGGTCGGTAAAATAAATCCCCCCTTTACGGCCCAGCCAAAGGTCGTTCGGGCTGTTAAGCTTTTTATTGTCGTATTTATCGGCCAGCACCGTGACTTTACCGTTCTTATCGATGGATTCTACCTGCCTGCTGCCGCCGGCACAGACCAATAGATTCCAATCCCTGTCAAAATAAAGCCCGTTAGCCCTGCCGGAATTTTCTCGAAACGTCGTCAGCTTCCCATCAACCGACCACTTATGAATCCTGCTGTTATGTATGTCCGTAAAATATATATTGCCCTCGGCATCACGCACCGGCCCTTCGGTAAACTTAAACCCCCCTGCCGCCTTTTCCACCTTCGCACCCGGCGCAACAACACTTCGCTCATCGCCCCCGCATCCCGCCGCGATTACCAATAACATCACTATGGAAATATAACTTACTTTATTCATTTCCCACTCCTTGCTCATTATCGCTAACTCAAACTGACCTACTCACCGTGCTGGCGCCCGTCGCAGCAGGTGGCCGGTTTGAGTTAGTTTACGCTGGACAGAGATTCTTTTCAAGCCAATATTGTGAGTATGTGATAATCCGCAGGATACGAAAAACTACGGGGCCAGAAATGTGTCGGCCTCACTGGCCGGCGTTTCGGTGCCTTGATATGTGCTGGTGTTCTGCAGGGTGAATATGTCGTCGGCGGCGATGCCGACCCGGCGTCGTTTGATAAACCTGACACTGCCGTCACCGAACAGAACGTTTTGCCCGCACCGATTGTGATTGATACTATTGAGATTCAGCAGCTTTTTATTTAATTGCAGATTTAATGAGCTGGTGTAATTTTGCGGCAGGCTTTCAAAAAGCGGGTTCAAATCCGACATCAACGCCTTGGCCCCGACCGAGTTCATCGTCACAGGTTCGCTACACCTCAGTTGCAGACTGTATGTGATATATCTCCTTGCCGGAAAATCATTGAGATTTTGCACGTCTATCGGATTAAGAGCCATTCCCTGCCCGAAACGGATACCGGGACACACAAAGTTAGCCGGATTGAGGTAACCTCTTTTCACTAACAGCCACACATGGCGGGTATTGGAATGATTTTCTTTGCCCTGATAACCAACCTTCCACCACGGCGAGCCGTGTGCCATCGCGACCGTGGGCAGTTCGCCGTCATGGTCGGCGCTGTAATTGCTCATCCCGCCGAAGACGCTGCCAAGCTGCATTCGGCACTGCTGCTGCCATGCGTTCTGCCGTACCATGCGGGTGCCGGTATTCCAGGCGGTAATCAGAAACCCCCCAACAATCATAAACATCGCTGCTATCGCCAGCCTCTTACCCAAATCACCCCAGAACCAGCTTGCCGTCGTTGCCGTCCTGGCTTGCTCAGCGGCAAGTAACTGCTCCAATTGCGCCTGGCTTGAACGCGCAGCATTATTGAGTCGCCCGACCGTACTCTCGACCAGTTCATCCGGACAGGCCTCCGGCTCCAGACTATCAAGCGGGGAGATCGCGGCCTTGAACATCGAATAGATTTCAGCCGCTTCGGCGTTCGAGGAAATTAACTGCCCGGCTTCAACGGCCGCCTCACGCGACACCAGCCCCATGCAGTAATCGAATAAAAGCTCTTTCTGCTGGTTGTTTAAAGGGTTCATTTAGTCCTTCTGGTCTCCAATAGTAGCCTTCCATTCTTCAGCAAAACGGTTAACAGCAGTATGAAGCCTGCTTTTAACCGTCCCGATAGGTATACTTAATATCTGGGCCATTTGTTTGTAAGAAAATTTGCTAAAATAGGATAAAATCAGAATTTCCCGCAGATTTTCCGGCATATCAGCGATAATTTTTCTCACCCGCAGGGCAGTTTCATCCTGTTCCAGCACCTCATAAGGCCTTGTCTTGTCAGCAGATAGCGTATTTAGCATATCGTCAAACGACATTTCCTGCGAGTCCGCTATCGCCCCTATCGAAATAGCCGATTTTCTTTGCCGTTTGCGCAGCGCATCTTTTGCCTTATTAGCCGCAATCGTGAACAGCCAGGGGCGCAATGGCCGGGCCGTATCGAAGCTGTCCCTGCTGTTGAATAGCTGTAGGAAAGTTTCCTGGAACACGTCCTCGATAAGGTCCTGGCGGTTTAGAAACCGCTTCAAAAACGCATACAGGCCGTTCTTGTAGCGGTTCACGAGCTGCCCAAACGCATCCTCGTCCCCAGCCCCGTAACGAGCCAAAAGCTCGGCATCGGTTTCTCTTTGTGACTCAGGTTTTATCATTACATCCCCATAAAAAATCCCCGTAACTATAACATTATAACTCAAACTGAACAATAGTCAGTTCGAAAAATCAAAAGTAAAAAATCAAAATTGCGGAATCGCTGTAAAACGGCGATAACTTCTTTAATTTGGCAGTGGTTTTGAGAATCGGCGCGTTTTGGGGGCGGGGAAATTGGGTTTGATTGGCTTTGAATTGGGTTTGTTTTTCTTCACAATCGCCACTTACGGCCCAAAAAACGCATAAATTGGCTTTGTTTCGCATAAAAAGGTCTGCCGGCGCGGCAGGGGAAATTTCACATCTCACATTACAGATTTCAGATTGGCTGGTTGGGACTAAAAAATATGGTTTTTGAGTCGAAATTCTAAGCACTAAATCCTCCGCTCTAAATCCTCAACAAATTCGAAAATCAAATTTTCAAACGCTCCAAACGAGGTTATTCACGAACGATTAAATCCCTGACTACGACATTCGGGGACAAGCTTTGACTTTGTCTGCTGACGGTGCGGCGGTGCCATCTGGCGGTTCGTTCGCCTTCTGGCGAACAGGGGTGTATTATAGCATATTTTTAAATAAAATCAAGGAAAAAATAGACAGTTGACAGTTGACGGTTGATAGTAGACGGAGGCAAATCAACAGGGTATAGGGGATTGGGTTTAGGGTATTTCGATTTACTATTGTCTATTTTCTATTGACTATTGTCTGGTTTTCGGAGTATAATTCGTCCAGTTTTGACAGTGGATTGCAGCGGGAGGCTGGCGGTCCTCAAGTCATTTTATGGGATTATTTGAGGAAAATATTCGTAGATGCATAAAACAAAACTTAAGGTAATAGATTTGTTTTGTGGGGCAGGGGGATTGACTCATGGCCTAATTAAATCCGGCATACCCGTGGCTGCCGGTTTTGATGTCGACGAAACCTGCCGTTATGCGTTCGAAAAAAACAATGATTCGATATTTATCAATAAAGACGTACGGGATTTAACCAAACGTGATCTGGAAAAGTTCTATGGTGGGGCCGATATTAGAATTCTCGTGGGTTGCGCACCTTGCCAGTGTTTTTCCAAGCATACTCAAAAAAATAAGAGTAGAAGCAAAGACGGAAAATGGAGATTGCTCTATTCGTTCTCGTCCTTGATAAAAACTGCCAAACCTCATATCGTATCGATGGAAAATGTCGGAGAACTCGAAAAACGTAAGGTTTTCAAAGACTTCGTAAAAAATCTCGAATCCGAAGGTTACTTTGTGTTTCGGAAGGTTGTCTATTGCCCAGATTACGGAATACCCCAAAACCGAAGGCGTTTAGTTCTACTGGCATCCAAACTCGGTGAAATTAAAATTATTCCCAAAACACATTCTCCATCTCGATATAGGACGGTTCGTAATGCAATCGGTAAACTCATGACAATAAAAGACGGAGCTATTTCTTCTAAGGATCCCTTGCATAGATCATGGAACTTATCTTGCCTCAATAAAAAACGAATCGGAAAATCGCTACCCGGGGGTACATGGCATGATTGGGACAAAGAATTACGTTGTAAATGTCATAGGAAGAATAGTGGTCAAACCTATAGTGCTGTTTACGGACGGATGGAGTGGGACAAACAGGCTCCTACAATCACGACACAGTTTTATTCGTATGGCACGGGAAGGTTCGGCCATCCGATGCAAAACAGAGCTCTTTCGCTTCGAGAAGGAGCCTTATTACAAACATTTCCGAAGCATTACGATTTTATCGATCCTGAGCAATCTATGTCTTTCGGCCGTATCGGAACCCACATTGGCAACGCAGTCCCAGTTCGACTCGGAGTAATCATCGGGCGAAGCATAAAAAAACATATAAAGGATTATAATGAAAAAAAATAAACCATTCACATTCGAAATTTCTTTAAGTGTTTTAAACTCTCTGGGTAGAAATCTTTACAGAAGCTTTATAACTGTTCTCGGGGAGGCGATTTCTAATTCATGGGATGCTGATGCTAAAAATGTCTGGATATATGTTGATAGAGAAAATAATAGCTTTGTCATAAAAGACGATGGGGATGGAATGACAAGAAGCGATTTTCAAAACAAATTTTTGAAGATCGGGTATTCAAAAAGAAAGGTCAATGGAATGTTTTCTCTAAATAAACGGCCCTATATTGGCGCAAAAGGTATAGGGAAACTGGCGTTGCTTTCGTGTTCCGAAAAAATAAGTATTATATCTAAAACTCTAAGTACGGAATACACGGGTGGTGTCATAGATAACACTGGTCTTACCGAAGCAATTGAAAATGACTTTACGGCAGATAAGTATTTATTAGGAGATGTGGGTTTGGAAGTATTTACTGAATATATACCAGAGCACGGAAAGGGTACCATTATCAAATTTGATGAAACAAAAGAAGATGTTAAAAATACAATTTCATACTTAAAAAAACTTATTGCACTATACTTTAGGTTTTCGTTAATTGACGAGAGCTTCAATATTTTTGTAAATGATGAACAGGTAACACTTAATGACATAAAAAGCCTCTCAGATGCAACAGAATTCTTCTGGAATATTAATAATTTAAAAGATCCTTATATTGGTACATTGTCCAAACTTAAAAATGAACCAATAAATATAGACAACGCTTTAAAAATAACCGGTTTTATCGCTACGGTAGAAAAACCCAGAAATCTAAAAATTGCAGGGACCGAAGAAAAGGTTGGTATTGATTTGTTTGTTAATGGACGATTAAGAGAAAGAGATATTTTAAGACATCTGCCTGATTTTTCAACGAGATATATAGCGAGTTATCTTTATGGTCAGATTCATTTTAATGAACTAGATGGAGACCAAATTGACAGATTTGGTACTAGTAGAGAAAGTATTATTCCTGGTGACTTAAAGTACGGAGAGTTACTAAAAATTTTAAAGGAAAAAATATTGGATAAAATCAGCGATGAATGGGATAAACTTCGTTTATCTAGAGATGAAGATGGTGATGATGAGAATCCACGAAAAACCGAAAAGGAGCGAAGGGCTCTTAGCTTGTATAATCTCTCCTCAAAAGATTATGCGATAGAAAGAAACGCTGATGTAAAAAAATGGAGAAAAGAATTACAGCCGGATGCAGAATTTAATATTCCGGCATATGTAGATTGTTTTTTATCGGAAAATCTTATTAGAAAGTATATCCAAGGAAAAAAAGTGCCATTAACACCACGAGCAATAAAGGAAATAACAGATTGCAAGGGAATGGAGCAGAAGCGAAAAGCGACTGCTAATATTAGTTTTGATATTAGCAGGAGTGGCGATTTAAGTTATGTAGGAATGGATACTTTAGCTGAAGTAGTTGATGGAGTAGCAAAGCAAAATGTTGCATCTTTAGCGCGAGATGCAGTTGAATATAAGCCAATGAGGAATGCGGTTGGACATACAGCGTTATTAACAGAAGTTGCGAAACAGAGACTAAGGCTTGTGTACGAGAATATAAAAGAAAGAGTAAGGACGCTATTGTCTGGCAATAAATAGAAAACCATGGCGGATATTTATGACAGAGTCAAACGTAGTCAAATAATGTCTTGCGTCAAACATACCCGTACTGCCCCCGAAGAAAAAATCGCCAGTCTCTTAAGAAAACTCAAAATAAGGTATAGTCGCAATGCGAAATCTTTGCCGGGTAGCCCTGACTTCGTAGTAAAATCAGCAAAAACGGTTATATTCGTTCACGGTTGTTTTTGGCATGGCCACTCCAATTGCAAATTAGCAAGACGCCCTAAAACCAACAAAAAATTCTGGGAACAAAAAGTAGTCGACAATAGAAAACGTGATCGCCGAAAAGAACGCTTATTGCGAAAGCAGGGATGGCATGTTATGACTATCTGGCAATGTAAACTTCGCAATATTGAATTGGTTGTGAATCGTTTAAAAAGAATACTTTTGCAAAAATAACAATCATAGTTATGCAAATCTTTCCATTTTCTTTTGGCGAATGGTTTTTTTCAGTTTAGGTTTAGATTGCTTCACTTCCATCCTCCGCCCCTTAGGGGCTACGGAGGACAAGCCTTTCGAATGATTAGTGATAATTGATTATTGGGTTTAGATTGCTTCGCTTCACTTCGGCAAGCTCAGTGTAAACTCACCTCGCAATGACGTTTAAAAAATAACCCCCTACGATGCAGGGGGCTAAAAGGGAGTTCAGGAAAGCTGCTCAGTGTTAACTCACGCGACAAAAAGAGATTATAAAAACCGGAAAAAATCTCACACAAGGTACGCTCAAAGTTATAACAATCGCGCAACTATCTAACGCAAATCGTGCCGATAGGTCGATAAGTATCTTAGAGTATGGAAACGACGGCCAAAAAGCAGTTTTGAGTTTTAAATGCTTGAGACTTTTCAAAATTTCGAACAGACGGCCGGGCAGTTAAGCCCGGTAATTTTAACCGTCCCCGGAATAATACTGGTTCTGGCGGGACTGTTTGTGTGGCTTGGCGGGTTGGGATTCAGAAAAGTGATGGTTGTCATTATAGGGGCGGTTGCCGGCGGTGCCTGCGGATTTTTCATGACCGGCGCAAATGTCATATTGACGACATTTTCGGCCTGCGCGGGGGCGGTTGTCGCGATAATTTTTGAAAAGGTCTTTATCACTATAATGGCTGTGTGCCTGGCGGTAGCTTTGGGATTTGCGGTTTTGGCAGGCGCTTATATCGAAAGCCCGTATCCAGGCCAGGCGGTGCAAGTTCAAGATGGTACCGAGCCTGCGAACGTGAAGCAATCTTTGGAAATCATAGAGGCATATACCGCTAATTTCTTCGGCAGGATAAAGTGGGCCTGTCGAGAAATGCCGGCTTATGGCTGGGCGGTAATGACAATGCTGGCGGTATTGTTCGGGCTGGGCGGGTTTTTCCTCTGGCGATTGACTTCGGCGTTGTATTGTTCGGCTCTTGGGACGATACTTGTTTTTGTGGGTATGGTTCTGCTGCTGTTGTATAAAGGCGCCGAACCTATAAGTCGAATCGGTGCTAACGGTTCGTTTTACGGTGGAATTTTTGCGGCGATGACGGGTTTTGGGACAATTGAACAGTTGCTGCTTTGCGCAGGCGCCGGTAAAAAAGAGAAAAAAGAAGCGGACAAAGATAAAGAAGATAAGGAGTAAGACCTATGGAACCTTTTACGATACTGGCGGCGGCGGTCGAGAACTCAGGGGAGGCAGCACGGGCAGCGGAAGGGGCGTTTGTGCCGGTCGATGTTATCTGGGGACACATCACTTCGCTGGGACTGCTGGAAGCACTGACATTCATATCCTTCGGCGTGGTTTGTCTTTTGTACGGGTGGCGGGTTTTCAAGGTACTTGTCGTAATCAGTTTTGCGCTGCTGGGATTATTTTTAGGAATGACGATAAGCGACAGAATCAGCGGTGGTGACAGCAGGATTATCGGGGGTCTGGTAGGTCTTGGGTTGATGGGGGCCCTTTCGGTGTCGTTGATGCGATGGGCGGTCGGTATTTTGGGCGCGATTGCCGGCGGTATAATAACATCCGGGATATGGTACGGGTGCAGGCTGCCGGAACAGTATATCTGGGCCGGCGGTCTTGTGGGAATTGTCGCCGGCGGTATGATTTCGTTTATCATATTCAAGATTTCGGTGATGCTGTTTTCCAGTCTGGGCGGCAGCGGGTTGATGGTAACGGGGGCTTTGGCACTTTTGTATCTTTATCCAGACACTACAGAACAGGTTGAGAACCTGGTATTCACGGAAAAATGGTTTCTGCCGGTCGCTTTGATGATACCCGCACTGGTGGGGATAATCATGCAGAATAAATTCATAAAAGGCTCCAAAGACTGGGATATTTGATATTTGCATATAATATCAAATTGCAAAAAGCAAAAACTTGTCCTGAGCGCAGCCGAAGGATTGCCGAATCATCTCCATACAGCCGATACCCCTTTAATATGAGCGTGATAAATTTTGCCCTTGCAAAACCTGCTTAAGTTCTTTATAATTCTCGGCTTGCCGCAGAGGTTTTCTGCGCTGAATTAGACGTATAATACTAAAGAAGTACAGGTAAATGCCGTGTTTGAGTCATTAACGGAAAAATTCAGTTCTGTTTTCAAGTCGCTTTCGGGCCGAGGCAAAATCACCGAGGCCAATATTTCGGAGGCGATGCGCCAGGTGCGCAAGGCCCTTCTCGAAGCCGACGTTAACTACAACGTGGTAAAGCAGTTCTGCAAAGATGTTACAAACGCGGCTATCGGGGCTGAGGTGTTAAAGAGTCTGCATCCCGGGCAGGTCCTGATAAAAATCGTCAATGACAAGCTGACCGAGTTGATGGGGCCTGTGGACAGCAGGATTTATTTTGTTTCGCCGGGGCCTACGATAATTATGCTGGCCGGCCTGCAGGGTGGCGGTAAAACCACAACGGCTGCGAAACTGGCCAAGTACCTGGTCGCAAAGGGCAAAAAGCCGCTTTTGGTGGCTGATGACCTGAAACGACCTGCGGCTATTGAACAATTGATTGTATTGGGCCGGCAACTGAATATCGATGTTTACAGCGAAGAGGGCAAAAACGCAGTAAAGGTCGCGAAAAATGCTATTAAACATGCTCAGAAAAACGCCTACGATGTAGTAGTGCTGGACACGGCCGGGCGACTGCATATCGATGAAGAGATGATGTCGGAAATTGCCGACGTCGCAAAGACAGTCAATCCACATCAGATTTACCTTGTCTGTGATGCGATGACCGGTCAGGACGCGGTAAATTCAGCCAAAGAGTTTAACGAACGGCTGGAACTCGACGGCGTGATACTTACCAAACTCGATGGTGACGCTCGTGGTGGTGCGGCCCTAAGTGTGAAGGCGGTTACCGGAAAGCCTATCAAATTTGTCGGTGTTGGTGAAAAGCTCGATAAGCTCGAAGAATTTCATCCCGACCGGATGGCCGGCAGAATCCTAGGGATGGGCGATGTTGTGACGTTAGTGGAAAAGGCCCATGAGCAATTCGACGTTGAAGAAGCCCAAAAGCTGCAAAAGAAGATGGCCAAGGGCAGCTTCGGCTTTGATGATTTTCTAAAACAGATGCAGTCCGTTAAAAAAATGGGCGGCATGAAAGATATGATGAAGATGATGCCGGGTATGGGTAATCAGCTCGACGAAATTGATTTCGATGACGGGTCGCTGAACCGGCTTGAGGGAATTGTGCATTCGATGACTCTCGGCGAAAGACGCGACCCGGATGTAATAAATACTTCGAGACGCAGGCGTATTGCCTCAGGCGCGGGCGTACAGCCGAACGAAGTTTCGGGCCTGGTAAAGACATTTAAGCGCAGCCGAGACATGATGAAGGCATTGAGCGGCGGAAAATTCGGGGGACTTAAGAACCTGTTTTCCGGCGGATTTAATATGGATGCGATGGGTGCTGCGATGTCGGCGGGCAGAAAAATAAAGCAGCGCTCGAAACGAAAAAGAATAATAAAACGAAAAGGAAAAATAAAACGGCGATAAACAGCAAAATATCGATTGAGCAGTACTTAGAGAGGGTCTCGAAGTTCTGCGATAGTGACTATGGTAAGCTCATAAGATGTCAATTCGCAGACAATAAAGGTGACAGCGAGTTGGCGATGCTTGTTGCGCCCAGCAGTGAGGAATTGGAGCAATTGAAAAAGGCAGTTGCTATAATGACACCGGACGAGAAGACCGGCGCCGCTGATTTGAGTGACGAACAGGTGCAAAAAATTGCGGGTGACGCCCGGATTGACCCGGCTAATCTGGCAATTCTTATAAATGGGTATGCTTTACATTGTAAACGAGTTTCGTGATTCGCAGTGGGCGGATTACGGAAATTAATCATAAGTTTAAGAAAGGAAAATGTTATGTCAGTGAAAATCAGAATGACGAGGATGGGCAGGCGGCATCGGCCGTTCTTTAGAATCAACGCAATCGAGTCGCGCAATCCACGGGACGGCAAGATACTGGAAAAACTCGGCCACTACGACCCCATCGAAAAGGACAAAGAAAAGCAGGTGGTACTCAACACCGAACGAATAAAGTATTGGCTTGATAAAGGCGCGGTGCCATCTGATACGGTCAGTGAAATTCTGGCCCGATATGGTATCAGGACCAAAGACGCGGCAAAGAAAACGGCCAAGCGGGCAAAGGCAAAGGCGATAGCTGCGACCAAGGGCAAGTACTTTACAAAAGCTGATAGAATCGCTGCCGAAAAGGCCGTCGAGGCTGCTAAAGAAAAAGCTGAGGCAGAGGTTAAGGCTGCTGAAGAGAAAGCAAAGGCGGCTGAGGAAAAAGCCAAAGCGGAAGCTAAAGCTGCCGAAGAAGAAACCAAGGCGGAACAGGCCGCTGAAACTGCTGAGGTTGCGGAAGCCGGCGAAGCCGCTGAGACCGCGACGGAACAAACTGCTGAGCCTGTTAAAGAAGAAGTCGTTGAAGCTGCTGAAGAGAAAGCTAAGGAAGAAGAGGTCACTGAGGCTGCTACTGAACAAGCTGTTGAGCCTGTTAAAGAAGAAGTTGCCGAAGCTGCTGAAGAAAAAACCGAGGCTGAAACCGCTGAAGAAGAAAAAGCCAAGCCGGAAGCTGAAGCAACTGAGATGGCAGAAGAAAAAACCCAGACAGATGATGAAGCTGCCTCCGATGAAACAAAATCGACCCAAGAGGCAGATGCAAGCGATGAGAATTGATGTTCTGACACTTTTTCCCCAGATGTTCGAATCGCCGCTGGGGTATTCGATACTCAAACGCGCGCAGGAAAAGGGGATTGTCGATATTGTCCTTACTGACATAAGAGACTTTGCAACCGACCAATATAAAAAAGTAGATGACAAGCCTTATGGCGGCGGGCCGGGTATGGTAATGATGCCGGGTCCGGTTTTTGATTGTTTCGAACATGTCGAGCGGCTCTGCGACCAGAAGGGTCGAACTATACTTCTGACACCACAAGGCCAAAGATTCGACCAGAAAAAAGCTGTTGAGCTAAGCGCAGAGAAACGGCTGATTTTAATAGCCGGCAGATATGAAGGGTTCGATGAGAGAATACGCCAGGGCCTTGGTGCAGAGCAAATCTCGATAGGTGACTATGTTCTAAGCGGCGGCGAACCGGCAGCTATGGTAATAATCGATGCCGTGGTCAGGTTATTGGCTGGGGCGCTTGGCGATGAGGATTCAGCCAGGGATGAGTCTTTCAGTGAAGGGCTCCTGGAGTATCCACAGTACACAAGGCCGGAAGCTTTTCGCGATATGAAGGTCCCGGATATTCTATTGAGCGGCGACCACGGCAAAATTGCCCAATGGCGGCGTCAACAGGCCGAAGAACGAACGAAGAAATGGCGGCCGGACCTGTAAAACTGACAAATTAACGATTTTTTCAGCTTGAATTGTTCCTGCCGGGCGGCTATAATCCGGCACCGGAAAACTAATCATTTTACCCGTCTAATTATTCAGGATAAAGACAGAAGGAGCAAAGAAATGAAAAAAGATGGCATAAATCGACGTGATTTTCTCGGATGCGCGGCAGGTACCGCGGCGGCGATGACACTGGGAGGTTGTGACACAGATTCGGGGCAAAAATGTTGTTCTTCAAAATCAATTTCCAAACGAAAGATGCACCCTATTCATAAACTGGCGCCGGCGCCGCCTTTGGGATGGAACAGTTTTGATTGCTGGGGCAACGTCGCTACCGAAAAAGCCGTATCTGACAACCTTGAGGTCTTTGCTAAAAGACTTAAGCCGTATGGATATGAGTACTTTGTTTTCGATGCCGGCTGGTACAGCGAATACAAGTCCGCTGAAAGAAAGAACGCAAGGCAGGTGAGAATTGATGAGTATGGCAGATACCTTCCATCGAAGTACTGGCTGCCTAACGGCCTGCAGCCGCAAATCGATCGTGCCCACGAATTGGGTGTAAAGTACGGCCTGTGGCTGATACGGGGCGTGAGCAGAAAGGCGGTCGAATTGAACCTGCCAATCAAGGGGACAAAATACCACGCACGCGATATCGCCAAGCTCGATGATATCTGCTGGTGGTTCGACTGCAATTACGGCATAGACACGAGCAAGCCCGGCGCACAGGAATACTACAACAGCATATTCGAGTTGCTGGCAGAGTGGGAAGTCGATTTTGTCAAGTATGACAATATCGTTCAGAACCCCGAAGAGATTGAACTGGTCGCCAATGCCTGTGAGAATTGCGGCAGGGACATGGTGTTGAGCCTTTCACCCGGTACCCATATTAACCTGGACTATATGGACAGCTTCCGCAGGTCCAACATGCTGCGCATGACTTATGATATGTGGGACAGGAAAAAAGATATTGTGAATAGTTTCGACCGCTGGGAGATGTTGCAGGACTTCGGCGGTGACGGTTTCTATATTGACCTGGACATGATTCCGTTCGGACACTTATTGGCATGGAGGCCCAGGGTGCCGGGGCAGGAAGTCAAAGACATGCTGGGCGGAATGGGCTTTAGCAGAATGGACGAGCTTACCGCCCCTCAGAAGCGTACATTTATGGCGCAAAGGGCACTTGCGGCATCGCCATTGTTTATGGGAGGTGACCTGCCTACAAGCGACGAACTGAGTTTTGAATTGATTACCAATAAGGGAATGCTGGAGTGCAACCAGAACGCCGTGACAGGCAAACTTATCTGGCGTTACAGCGATGTGGACGTATGGCACACGCCGCACAAGACCAAGGCCAATCACGGATGGTTCGGTGTTTTCAATCGGCACAACACCAAATCAAAATTCAGTATCAAGAAAAGTGAATTAGGTCTTAAACCAAATATGAAATACAAACTTTACGATATCTGGCAGGATAAACCCGTCAAAGACAAAGCTGTGTTTGATTTTCATATGGTTTCCGATGAAGTGGCACTTTGGCGTTATGAGCCTGCATAGGGACAACCCGAACTATTGAAAAAATCGGAGTAGATTTTTATCAAAGGAGAAAACTGTGAAGAATCTGAATCGGCGTGATTTTCTCGGATGCGTGGCAGGTGGAGTGGCAGGTACGCTTCTGACCGGCTGTGAAGCAAACCAGGCAAAAAGTTACTGCCCCACCAAAGCAAAAGTAAAAAGATGCAAATATCCTCTTCATCGATTGACGCCGACACCGCCTTTGGGATGGAACAGTTACCACTGCTGGGGTAACTTCGCTACTGAAAAAGCACTGCGTGACAACCTGGAAGTATTTGCCAAAAGGCTCAAGCCCTATGGGTATGAGTATTTCGTTGTCGATGCCGGCTGGTACAATGAATATAAATCACCGGCCACGAAGGACGCAAGGCTTGTGCGAATAGACGAGTACGGCAGGTACCTGCCGTCGAAGTACTGGCTGCCCAATGGTCTGCAGCCGTTAATCGACCGTGCCCATCAATTGGGTGTCAAGTTCGGCGTCTGGCTCTTGCGGGGAGTGAGCAGAAAGGCCGTCGAATTGAACCTGCCAATCAAAGGAACAAAATACCATGCACGTGACATTGCCAAGACTAATGACACCTGTTCATGGTTCGACTGCAACTTCGGCGTAGATATGGATAAGCCCGGCGCACAGGAGTATTATAATAGTATATTCGAGTTGCTGGCAGAGTGGGGAATGGATTTTGTAAAGTATGACAATATTGAAGTAGACCCTCGCGAAGTTGAAGCGGTTGCCAATGCCTGTGAAAATTGCGGCAGGGACATCGTGCTGAGCCTGTCTCACGGTACCAGGATAAATAAAAAACATATGGACAGCCTTCGACGGGCGAATATGCTGCGTATTTCTTATGATATG
>SDBT01005633.1_pt1 | contig 20960 bp, 18 predicted proteins | sample 2277101 | NCBI WGS metagenome assembly SDBT01 (sample SAMN10404973, study PRJNA504765) | marine sediment metagenome | isolation source: marine sediment core GS10_PC15, 103 cmbsf | place: Arctic Ocean: Southern Knipovich Ridge | collected 2010
GCCTAGTCTTAATTACAATAAAACCTGCTTTAATTATAGCAGATTATTTTGATTAAATAAATTAAAAGGTTCGAATCCGATTCAGGGTAACCAAAAATAACCGCTTGTTTATGCGATTATTTTATTGGCTCCGGGGGTCGGACTCGAACCGACAACAAATTGATTAACAGTCAATTGCTCTACCATTGAGCTACCCCGGATTGTTGAAACCTAAAATATAAAAAAATATTAAATACAGAATTCAAAATTCTAAATTCAAAATTCTAAATTCAAACATTAATAATCCTTCAATCTCTTCACCAAATGATGGTCTCGGATTTTTTCTAGGGCCTTGGCTTCAATCTGGCGGATCCGCTCACGGGTAACGCCGAATTCCCTCCCTACTTCTTCAAGGGTACGAGAAATACCATCAGCCAAACCAAAGCGCATACTCAAAATCTTTTGTTCCCGAGGGTTCAGATCGCCAATTACATCCTGGATATGATTCCTTAAAAGCTCACGGCTGGCTAAGCGGTCTGGCGTGGGTGTCTTTTGGTCTTCAATAAAATCACCCAAGGTGGAATCCTCATCATCTTCTCCTACTGTGGTCTCTAAAGAAACAGTCTCTTGGGAAACTTTCAAAATCTGGCGGACCTTTTCCAAGGGGATCCCCATCTCGGCGGCGATCTCTTCCGGCATCGGCTCGCGGCCCAAGTCCTGAACCAGCCGCCGCTCAGTCTGGGTGAATTTGTTGATCGTCTCCACCATATGAACCGGGATTCGGATTGTGCGTGACTGATCTGCTAACGCTCTCGTGATTGCCTGGCGGATCCACCAAGTCGCGTAAGTAGAAAATTTATAACCCCGGCGGTAATCAAACTTCTCTACAGCACGAAAAAGACCGATGTTTCCTTCTTGAATCAAATCCAGAAGAGAAAGAGAACGGCCGGCGTATTTCTTGGCCACGGAAACCACTAAACGAAGGTTGGCCTCAATCAGTTGTTTCTTTGCTTCCCGTTCGCCCTTCTCCTGCCGCTTTGCTAAATCAACCTCTTGCTCTCCGGTCAAAAGAGGGACCTTGCCAATCTCCCGCAAATACATCTGGACTGAATCCGAAGAAATATCCCCAAGATCCAAAGTTCTTGCAAAAATTTCCTCCTCTTTTGAACGCTTTTTCATTCCCTCGGCTTTAGTCTCGATCTTAATCAGGTCTCTGCTCGTCTCTTGGAGCCCAATCCCTTCTCTGTCTAATTCACTTAAAAACTGATCTAAAACCTCACCCTGTTCCTCTATTTCAGGGATGGCGGCAAGGAGTTCATTCTCGGTAATAAAACCCTGCTGCTTTCCTTTCTTGAAAAGATACTTAAGCTTGTATACTTTTGGCTTGGGTTTGGATTTTTTGCTTATTCGCGGACGCCTGCCTCGCTTTGCGGGCAAGGCGGACCTATATCTCCTTGCTGCTTTTTTGCGACGAGGAGTTCTTTTCTTGCTCTTACTGGCATAAGCGCGGGTTTTGCCTTTCTTGCGAACAGTCTTGCGAATAGCAGACTTTCTACGGCGTGTGGTTTTCCGAGTGGTCTTTGGTTTCCTTTTGACAGTTTCTTTTCTGCGGCGGGCTTTAACCGTTTTCCTTGGGACAGTCTTGCGCCGGGGTTTTTTACGCGGCCTGCCTCGCTTTGCGGGCAAGGCGGGCTTGCCTCTTTTTGTTTTGTTCTTTTTGCGTGTCACAGTGTAAGTCTAGTAAATTAAAAAATTACAGTCCTGCAAGCCCCTGGGTTAGAGAGGAAAATCTCTCTGTTAATTCTTTCAATGTCGCTCTATTCCCTTCATCTTCTGCTTTTTTGATTTCAATCTCAAGCTCTTTTAACTCTTTCTGCAAATATTCTTTTTGCAAACGTTTCAAGTTAGCTTCCAGCTCTTCTGAAATCACACTTTCCTCTGTTTCTTGCTCAAAATCTTTCTCAACACCCAAAACAGCCACATCTATTTTAGAGGCTAAACTAGGATGCGAAGATTCTATTTTCCGCTTAAAATCACTGAAAACAAAAGCTTCATCTTTATTATAATATTTTTTTAAGATCCTGTAAATCTCCTGGAGATAAGATGGAAGAATCGTTGTCTTTACTCCTTTTAAAATCTGACCTAGAAAGCGGGGATACCTCAAGCCCAAACCCAAAATACGACGGCCCAAGACTTCTTCCAGAGATAAACCAGAATCCACGCCTTGGGGAGACTCTTCTGTCTCTTGTGTTTTGGGTCTTTGGTCAAAACTAACCTTGTCCATTGCTTTACGCAAAATTTCTTCCTTCATTTCAATCTTGCTAGAGAGCTCCTGCAAATAATGCGCTTGTTCAATGTCGTCTGGTATTTTTTTGATCACAGGCAGGAGCTCAGCGGCAATCAATTTTTTTCCTTCTAATTCTTTAGAGTTATGGTCGCCAAAGGCGCGGTTAAAGTAAAAATCCATCACGGACTGGGCTCGCTTAATCGCTGCTCGCCAGAGTTTGGGGCCTTTTTTAATCAAAGAATCCGGATCTTCACCAGGGGGCAAGACAATAACCTTTACGTTCATACCGGTGGCGATCGCATTGTCAATCCCTTTTTTCGCGGCCTGGAACCCGGCTGAATCCGCGTCAAAAGAAAGAGCGAGGTTCTTGCCGTAGCGTTTGATCAAACCTATCTGTCTTAGGGTTAAGGCTGTGCCGGACACGCTGATTACATTGCGAATGCTAATGGCATGCGAAGTAATCACGTCCAAATAGCCTTCAACCGCAATGCAGAAACCTCGCTTCTTGATCTCATTCTTGGCCCGATCCAAACCATAAAGCACTCCACTTTTATCATAAATTAAACTTTGAGGGGAATTGATGTATTTGCCCAAAGGATCGCGTTGTTCGTCCAAAACCCGCGCGCCAAAGCCCAAGGTCTGGCCGTGGATGTTGTTAATCGGAAAAATCAAGCGGCCGCGGAAGCGGTCATAAAATTTACCCTGGTTCTTTTGAACCGAAAGTCCGGCTTGCGCGATCTCTAAATCATGGTAACCTCTTTTCCGCAAAAACCGACTTAAAAGATCCCAGGAATTAGGCGAATAACCTAAAATAAATTCTTCGATTGATTTCTTTTCTACCTTACGCGAGGCCAAATAGTCGCGGGCGATCTGGGCCTCTTTGGAACGGAGAAGGGCTTGATGGAAGAACCTGGCTGCCCAATCACAGACTTCGAGCAGGCGATTCTTTTTAGACTCTGCCTGCGGATTACGGGGGGTCAACTTCACGCCCGCTCGATCCGCCAGTATCTTCAAGGCCTCTCTGAATTCAATCCCTTCCATTTTCTGGACAAAGGTAAAAATGTCCCCTCCTTCATCACAAGAACCGAAACAATGCCAAATCTGTTTATCTGGAGCAACAAAAAAGGAGGGTGTTTTTTCATCATGAAAAGGACAACGGGCCTTGTAATTCACCCCTGCTTGAGTCAGTTGAATGTATTCTGAAATAACATCCGCGATATTAAGACGATTTTTTATCTCTTCGACTTCGTTCATAAGTTGAAATTTTGAAACTGGAATTTTGAACTTTACTTTGTCTTTAAATTATAAACAAGTTTGCAGATAAAATAAAGGGTGGTAGAATAAAGTATTCATGGCTAAAAAATATTATTTCTTCCAAAACAAAATCACGGAAGCAAAGAACGTTCGCCTAAGCCCTAATGACTTAGGGTTTTTACGCGGGTACGGAATTTTTGATTTTCTCCGCACTTTTGCCGGCAAGCCATTCCTGCTCAAAGAACACTTGCAGCGCTTTCAAAATTCAGCAAAACTGCTCAATCTCCCGTTACCTAAATCAAAAAAAGAACTAACTGAAATAATTAACAAACTTCTTAAGAAAAACAACTTTCGCGAGGCAACAATCCGCCTGGTTTTGACTGGTGGTGTTGGCAAAGACAGCTTAACGCCCAGAGGGAAACCAAGCTTCTTGATCTTAGCCGAGCCGCTTCATCCTTTTCCTCGAGAATATTACACAAAAGGGATCAAACTGATCACTACCGAATACCAAAGAGATAATCCACGCGCCAAAACCTTAAACTATACCTGCCTGCTCCAAAACAAACCCAAGCTGAATCTTGCCCGCGCCCAAGAAATTCTCTATACCTCTAAAGGCAATGTTTTGGAATGCTCAACCAGCAATTTTTTTATTTTTAAAAATAATGCTTTAATCACACCCAAAGATGATATCTTAATCGGCACGACCCGCAATCTGGTTTTAAAGCTTGCCCGCAAGAAATTTAAAGTCAATGAAAGAAAAATTAGAATCAAAGAATTAAAAGAAGCAGACGAAATCTTCATTACCGCCACGATAAAAAGAGTAATGCCGGTTACTAAAATCAACAACCTTCAAATCGGAAACAGCAAGGTGGGCAAAAATACAAAAATCCTGATGAATTTATTTACTCAATATATCGAGGAATTATAGCTTTTGAAAATAAAAACCCCTGATTCAAAATTTGTTTTGAGGGTTTTTGTTTTTTAAACTATTTTACTTTTCCTTAAAGATAATCGCGGTGGGCAGAAGCCGGCCGGGACCGACCTTATACTGGCCTTTCCAATACAAAGCAGAAGAACCGCCGCCGTCTAGATTCAAGGCAGTCTGCACGCCCAAAGCCTCCATGACACTCGCCATGTCCGGCACGGTTGCTCCCCGCGCAATCACGAGATAAACAACCTTGCCTCGGACCCCAATCCCCCCTCGGTAACCTTTAACCGAGCGCTGTTTGTCATCCATCTTCTGCGTTGCGACGACGTTCTGACCATTAGCAATCAAAGCCGGGGAATTGGAAGCTAGAGCCTGAATCTTAGCATTGTATTTCAATTCAAAGTCAGTAACGCTTTTAAAATCACGACCGTCAACGAAAAAGTAATGATTGTTGTTCTGATCAAAAACTAAAATCGAACCCTGGAGCCACTTCACTTGGCCGGCATTGACTAAAAATCCATTGCTGACTTCATAGAAAGGAAAAAAGTAGTAATTAATCTTGCTCTGACAAGAAGCATAATCGGGTGGGCAGAAATAAGCGCCGTGGATGCCGACAAAGCCATTAGCAGCTTTAACAAAATCAGCTAAAGGTCTTGCCGGACAGTTATTATAGCAATCAGTTTTACTCGCGGTTGCGGTTACTACCCCGATATTATTTTGAGAGAGATCAATCGTAACCAGATCAATCAAAAAACTACCGCGCTTGGTTTGAATGTTCTTGCGAATGTAGGCGCTTTTGTTCTCCATGGCCAAAGGGATTAAAACCAAATCACTGGTTTTGACGCTGACGCCAAAACGGGAAATAAGGTGAGAGAGATCTCCTGGACTATTTAAATAATAGCGATTTAAATTTTTCGGGTTCAAATACCAGGTGTCTGCCCCGTGCTTTAAAACAAAACCAGCTCTTGCTTGACGCAAAGCTAAATCCCCTTGCTCGCCGCTGTCCGCAATCGGCAATTTCGCAAGCTCACCGCTGCCAATAATCGCTCCTAGCTTACGCATAGCTTGCAAACCCCTCTCGGGCTGACCTAAAAAATATCTCCTGCCATTGACCGGATAGATGTACCAAGCTTTATTTTGGTCTCCGCTGTCTAAGAGAATATAACCTTTGTATCTGTCTGCCAAAGCAGCAGACCTGACATTCTGTATGACCTCTGCTTTCTCGTCAAAATTACCTGGCCAAAGATAGATCCCGGCAATAATGCTGCCTACAATAATCACAAGAACGACAATCGGCAGCCAGCTTTTTTTAGAAGTTTTCATAAATATTATGGTAAAAGTCCATTCTATAGTTAAACTTTTCGGGATTGTTGTCTTTCAATTGACTGGCTAGGGTATCTGCTGTTGCGAGCAGAATCAACTCCAGAAAAATATCAGAATGTTTAGCCTTTAATGCTTCGTAATCCCCCTCTAAATTCTCATTACCTATATCTAGTATAACATGAATCTCGCCATGATACTTAATAATCTTAACCACAATCTCTTTTTCTTTGTCTGATAAATCAAATCTCTCTAGAATCTTCTTTGCTTTACAAGCGCCAGTCTTTTCATGATTTAAGCAAGAGGTTTGATCATCTTCTTCTAAAACGTAAGTCTCTTTTTTAGCAATGTCATGAAAAAGCGCACTCAAGAATAACAATTCTTTTCTTGTGTGTTGATCTACTTTTTGATTGAGACGCGAATTAATTTTACCTTTTGCTTTTTTCAACAATCCATCAAGCTCTTCCAAAGTAGCGATTGTATGATCAAAGACAGGATCATTGTTATGCCAGCTATTGTTTTCAATGACCTTTTTTAATTCATAAAGCTCCGGCAATTGTTTCCTGAATTTGCCGCTCTTGAAATCCGCAATTCTAATGTTCGAAACACTGATTCTATTTTTGATTTTCATTTTTTTCTAACTAAACTTTGCGAAGAGGGAGGGATTCGAACCCTCGGTACCCAAAATGGATACACTTGCTCTCCAAGCAAGCCCTTTCGACCGCTCAGGCACCTCTTCAGAATTCATTACTCTACACTCTAAATTCTAACCAATTTTAGCCAAAAAGAAAAGAGGGCATGCTTTTCGCACACCCCAAGCTTACCTCCACGCAAGAGTAAACCTACCTAGTTCAAGCAGCTGCACTCATTTCTTTGGAGATTCCATGTATCACAACTTCCGAACTACCCCTGAATCTCCGACGTCTTCCTCCTAAACCCAACAACCTGACCGCCTTGACTGAAATCAAAACAATTATATAATTGCCTTTTGGCTTAACAATTATCAAGGCCTTTATCCCAGAAAATCGCTCTCCCAACAGCTCTTCCAGAGCCTGCCAGAAATCCCTTGCTTCCTGCGTAACTTTATGTCGCGGCATTTATCGGTCCTCCCATTATTTGGTTTTAGTTCTTGATTCTTTTTTCAAGATTCGTGAACATAAGGAGGACTGTGATTATTTCTAAAGAACCATTTCCCGGTTTTCTGCAATTAGGATCACCTCCTTTAATGGACCGGGAAGGAAACGCAGATTAAACAAGCAAAACAAAACTGTCGTTTCATCCAAAACCTCCTTTCGGGTTTCGCCGCACAATCTACTTTAAACCACGTTCTTTGCAATCTTCGGGTTGTTGCGTCAATAATCCTATATTCTTACCCTTATTCCGGCAACCCCAGAAGTGCGAACATGCTCCACACTTCCCTTTGCCATTTTCACTCTTCGTGTTGCTCTTTCTCTTTTTGAACACCACATCACCCTCCCTGAATACAAAAAAGGTTACAAAAATCCAAAATTTTAAAAACCAAAAAACAGCGTGAATGAAAGGATAATTTATTATACCTCAAAATTAAAAAAAGTCAAATCTCGACAACCCGGAGAGAACTGGACCAGCCGTCGCCTCGTTCTTTAAAGCCGGTCATAACCACGACCTTGTCTTGGGCTCGAACTAAGCCATCCGCTTTGATCGCTTTAATGCTTTTGCTAATTAGTTCCTGGCCATCGCGGAAATCACGGATCAAATAAGGGGTGATCCCCCAAGACAAAGAAAGCTCGCGGTAAACATTCAAACTGTTAGTTACGGCAATGATCGCGTTCATCTCTGGCCGGTGGCTTATCAGACTGCGGGCGGAAAAGCCGGAACGAGTAGTAACCAATATTGCCTTGGCCTTAATATCAGAAGCAAGGACACAGGCCGAGCGGCTCATCGCGGAAACAGATGAAAACTCTTTTTGAATACCGTTATGGTAAATAATGTCATCATAGCGCGAATGTTCGGTCCTGCAAGCGGTTTGGGCCATCACCTTTACCGCCGCCACTGGATATTTGCCTGTCGCGGTTTCTTGAGAAAGCATCACCGCGTCAGTGTGGTCGATAACCGCGGCCGCAACATCAGAAACTTCCGCCCGGGTCGGACGCGGCTTATCCTGCATTGAGTCCAGCATTTGGGTCGCAACAATCACCGGCTTTATCGCCTCCAAACACTTAATAATGATCTCTTTCTGGATTAGAGGCAAACGAGTAGGATCAACCTCAATCCCCAAATCGCCGCGGGCAATCATCACCGCATCGGTCTCGGCCAAAATCTTGTCAAAGTTGTCTAAGGCCCCTTGCTTCTCAATCTTGGCAATCACTTTAGTCCGCGGCAAAGCGCAATCTTCATAAATCTTAATCAACCTCTTCAAAGCGACAATGTCTTCTGGCCCCTGGACAAAAGAAAGGGCAACATAATCAACGCCGAGTTTAATGCCATCCTCTAAATCTTTACGGTCTTTTACTGTAATTGCGGGCAGGCCCAAAGTAGTGCTGGGAAAATTCATCCCCCGCCCTTGGGTTAAGATCCCGCCAATCACAACCCGGCATTTGATTTTTCCCCCTCGGATGCTCAAAACCTTTAACTTAATCAAGCCGTCATCGATTAAAATAATACTCCCCCGCCCCAAGTCGCGAGCTAACTTTTTATAAGTAACTTGAAAGACCTTACTCTTACCCTCTCCTTCTTTTTCTTTTGCCGAGATTGATCCGGTTGTAATCACCGCCACTTCCCCTTCCCGTAACTCTAAACCTCCCCTCTTAACACTGCTCACCCTGACCCGCGCTCCTTGCAAATCTTGGATAACCGCCACTGCTCGACCCAAAGCTTTGGCCGCGCCGCGCACCTGCCTTACCAAATGAGCATTGTCTTCCTCGTTTCCGTGGGAAAAATTTATCCGGGCCAGATTCATCCCGGCTTTAAGCATAGCCAAAATCTCCCTCATTTCAGAAGATGAAGGCCCGATCGTACAGATGATTTTTGTCCTTTTTTGATACACGAAAATAAAGCCCCCGACAAACAGGTCAAAAAATTAATTTCTCTTAAGTCTCCAGTCGAAATCTTAGAGTTAGAACTTGATCTTTTCCGCCAGTTGACCAACGCCAGGAACCTTCCACCACTTGCCCGATATTGCCTTGATAAAACCAATCACGATGAAGACAAAGACTACAATGTTCAGGACCCAGCCAACCCAGGGAATAATCCAGAGGATGGTTGACGCGATCCAGAGAATAAGACCCTGCTTGGCATGGAATTTGGCAAACGCGCTCTCCTTCTTGACCAGAAGAATGATCAAACTGATAATCCAGAGGTAGCTGATTGCCGCCAAGACCTTATTCTCCTCAACATCTTTGTCTTGTCCTCCTTGAGCAGGAGTTGGTGAAGCTTCCGTCTTTTGTCCTTCAGGCATAATTTTTATCGCAAATTCAGCTATATCTAAATTTTGTCTAACCAAACTTGCGAAATTAAAATCTTTTTAATTATTTAAAAACCCAAACAAAAAGATATTTTTCCGATCTTTTTTTGTTTTCTATTTTAAAGATTGAACTTAAATCCATTATAGCATAGAATATAATATTACAACAAGAACTGAATTCTTTGCTATAATAAAAGAAATGGCCCTCTTTCAAAAAATAGAAAAGTTTTTTTGTTTGTTTTTTAATGTCCAAGAACCCTACCCCCAAGAGATCCAAATCGAGATCACTAACCGCTGCAATTTTGCTTGTCCAATCTGCCCCCGAAAACTAATCGGAGCTAAACAAAAGGACATAACCTGGAAAACATTCCGAAAAGCGATTGACGCTCTAAAGCACCCCCGGACGATTACCCTTACTGGCTGGGGCGAACCCCTGCTTCACAAGGACTTGTCCAAAATGATAAAATACATTAACCAAAAATTTCCGAAAAGCAAAATAAAATTTACAACCAATGGATCTCTCTTAAACCAGACTTGGGCCAGAAATCTGCTTAAATCAAATATCTACGAAGTTTCTTTTTCAATCGACGCAATCAACAATAATTCCGCCGGCCATCAGAACAACATCCAAGTCTTAAATAATATCAAGGACTTCATTAAAATTAGGGGTTCTAAAAAACTCCCCTTGATCTCTCTCCAAACCATTATCAGCCAAAAAGGATACCGGGATGTGAAAGATGTGATCGAATTCGCCGCAGCAAACAAAGTGGACAAAATCAATCTGATTCGCCTAATCAAGTACCCGGGGAGCAAACTCTCTCGACCCTCTTCACAAAAGGAACAGAGAATAATCAGGCGCGCTAAAAAGGCCGCCAGAAAACTTAATTTAAAATTCCTCTGTCTTAACCAGTTTAACCTGTTCCGTTATCTGGCGACTGATTGTGACCGGAAATGCCTCAAAACCGACAACCATCTTTACATCACGGTTGACGGCAAGGCCGCGCCCTGCTGCAATCTGCGCAACAAAATTTGCGGCAGTCTGGGAGAGGAAACTTTAAGCCAAATCTGGACAAACAAAAAATTTAAACATTTCCGGGCTGAACAGGAAAAAATCTGCGCTTTTTGCGACGCTCTCGCTTGGAAACAAAAAAAACTTCAATGAAAATAACTTTTATCGAACCGCCCAGCTTAAATCCCAAAAAAATTCCCGAAAGAATCTTCGGCTGTTCTTATCAACTCTACCATTCCCTGGATTTGGCCAATCTCTACATCCTGACCCTCTTGGACAAGCAGGGTTTCAAAATGAATTACCTCGATGCTATTTTAGACAAACTCTCTTGGCCCGCTTTCTTAAAAACACTGTCCCAGGATGATTCAAAAATCTATATCATCCATTCAGTGATTCTTTCGAAAAAAGCCGACCTCTTTACGATCAAAAAGTTAAGAAAGTATAATCCCCGCTCCCTTGTCTTGGTCCACGGCCCTGAACCCACGCGCGTGCCCGGAGAATATCTTCTCGATCCTAATCTGATCGTTTTCCGGGGAGAACCAGAAGAAAACATCCTCCGTTTCTTAACCAAAAGTAAACCAGAAAGCCTGTCTTATTTAAAAAAAGGAGAGGTCATCCACCTGCCTTACTCTGGAAAACCTCTTGATATCAATAAATTTCCCCTTCTCGACCGCCTGCATAAAAGTATTGCCGATTATGCTCTGTCCTACTATAACCCGAAGCTTTCGCGCTCCCCCCAAACCGTAATGATCACTTCCCGCGGCTGTGCTTTCCATTGTCTTTTTTGCGTTCCAAACAGTATAAGCTTTGCCCGCGAGCAAGAGCACCTAAAAAAACACAAGGGCAAACCAGCGCCCAGCCTGCTCTCGGCAGAAAGAGTGATCTCTGAATTCAACTTGATCAAAAAACAGGGCTTTCGGGCCGTGATGATTATTGACGACCAGTTTCTCTGGGACAGGAAACGGACAATCAAAATCTGCAGCGGAATCCGCGACCTTAACTTAGAATGGGGCTGTCTCTCTCGGGCTGATTTTCTGACCGATCCTGAACTTGTTCAAAAACTGGCCCAAGCCGGCTGTAGGGTCATTGATATCGGCGTGGAAAGCCTAAATCAAAAAATATTAAACTATATCCATAAAGGATTAAAGGTCGATGATATTGAAAAGGCGCTTTCTAATCTCAAAAAATACAGAATTGAAGCCAAATTCAACATTGTCTTTGGCACCTGCCCCCAAGAAACAGTCGCTGACATCAAAAATACAGTGAAAGAACTCAAAAAAATGAAGGTTAATAATGTGATGTTCTCGATTGCCACCCCCTTTCCCGGCACCCCTTACCACGCTTTTTGTAAAAAGAAAGGATACCTTAAAATCAATACCGAAAAATTAGACCCAAGCCGCCGGGCTTTGCTCTCCTATCCCAATCTCTCTAATCAAGAGTTGGAAAAAATGCAAAAATGGGCCTATCGCCACTTTTATTTAAGGCTTGGATTTTTAAAAGAACGGATCAGGACCTATAGGAATCCCAAAAATCTCACAAAAGACCTAAAGATAATAACCAGAATCTTAAAATGAAAATTCTCTTTGTCGTCAGTTTGTTTAACGACGCGCGCTGGATCAAGGGCGCCCTGCTTTCAATTTTAAGGCAAAAAGGCGGCTTCCAAAAAGAGATCCTCGTGGTTGACGATGGCTCCCAAGACAATTCAGGAGAGATTGTCCAAAAGCTTGCTCAAAAATACAGAGAGATCAAGCTTTTAGGCCAGAAAAACAAAGGCCAGGCCGCCGCCTTAAACCGGGGCTTAGAAAAAGCGAAAAAATATGAATTTGTCGCTCTTGTTGAATCGGATGTCAGGATTGAAAAAAGGTGGCTTTTGAAAAACCTGCGAAAGTTTAAGAACTCCCGCGTGGCCGGCGTAGGCGGAATCTTACACCCCTTTGAGGACGACCCTTGGATTGCCCGGATTGCCGGTTACGAGGTAGAATACAAGATGAAGAAGCAGTCGGTAAGCCCCCTGCACTTAACCTCCGCTAACCTTATCTACCGCGCTTCTGTTCTTTCCCGCGTCAGCCGCTTTTTTAAAGAAGAACTGATCAATGCCGCCTTTGACAACGAATTTAACCTACGGCTTGTGGGGTCGGGCTTTTGCCTCGTTTTAAATAAAAAAGCTCATGCCTGGCACCACTATAAGCCAACCCTGAAGTCCTTCTTAAAGCGTTCTTGGGCCTATGCCTATTACCGTCCTTATCTGCAGGGTTCTGCTTCTTACTCTTATGACAACATCATCCAGATCCAGCTCTTGATCATCTTACTGGGTTTCTTTTCAATCTTTCTTATTTACACATTAACCATTACATATTACGTATTACTTATCTTGATTGCTGCTTATTTGCTCCTCACCCTCCCTCCTCTGGTTTGGACCCTAAAACGAAAAAGGGATCCTGTAATACTTCTTTATCCTTTTGTCAGCTTCCTGCGCAACTGCGTCGCTCTCGCTGCCCTTGTTTCCGGTACATTCGCCAAAAATTACAAAACAAAAACATAACAAAACATTGTTTGGTTGCCCTAAAAAGCAGCGATCAAACAATGAAACAATGAAACAATGAAACTTTTAAAAAACTCCAAACTGCTCGCTCTAATCATTTTCGGCTACGGCCTGTTGCAGAGGGTGCTCTTGGACATTGCCTTCTGGGAAAAATATGGCTGGCACGCTTCCCATCTAACTGAAATCTGGTTTTACTGCAAAGTAGCAGCCCGGTACCAGGGCTTTCAGGGCTTGGACATCACGATCTACCTGCTAAGATTCTTGGGCTACGGCTTTTCTGATCAGTATCTTCTTCACGCCGTCAGTATTTTGGCGGCAATCCTCTCTAGTCTCACCGGAGTCTTGATTTTTTACTTAATAAAGAACCTGATCATCTCGAGCAAAAAACAAGGAGAGACTGATGCCAAGGGTTTAAACTTGATTGCCCTGGCAGCTGCCTTTTTCTACACCGGCATTTCTTCTGTCCAAGCACTCTCCGTGGTTTCCTTCACTCATGATTTATTGCAGTATCCAATTATGCTTGGTTTTCTGATCGCGATCATCTCTTTTACCAGAAGATCCCGGGCAAAAAAAGGAGCTTGGAAAAAAAATTGGTATTATCTTGCAGCCGCTCTTATCCTTGCCTATATCGGCTATAACCTAAATCCAGTCTTCCTCCTTGCTCTCCCTCTGCTTTTAGTCTATCTCATTTTCTGCTTTCTCCCTAAAAAGAAAGAGGGAACTAAAAGCACTGCTCCTCTTTCCTTTTTCAAAAAAATTGATCCTCAAGTCTATTTCTATATTATCTTAATTGTCGGTTTGATTCTGGTCCGTTATGTGTTTTACGAACAAACCCTGCAGGTTTTAAACGCTTTTACGATGCACTACCGCAGTATTGACCTAATCGAAATCTTAGGCCGCAACTCCAAGGACCTTGTGCCGACCGATATGGATAAAAAATTTCTGGACATCTATCTGCTTTGTTTCTTTGTCCCTTTCGGCTTCTATGCCGCTTACAAAAAGAGAGAAGTCGTCGGCCCCACCCTCCTGATTATGGGTTACTTTATTGCTTCCACCGTGGACCGCGGTTCGCGCATCCTGAATATGGGAATGGCGATGGTCGCAAGCTACGCCCTCTGGTACAAAAAAAAGTTCTACATCCTTGATTATCTAATGGTCGGTATTCTGATTATTGTTCTTTTTGTAAACCCCGGCTCTAGTATTCTTAGGCCGCTTGATAAAATGATTTTCTTTATCGTCCCTTTGGTTACACTCTGGGCCTTTAAAAAATACTTCTCAATGTATGATCAAGCGCTTAAACAAAAAGTTCACACTGCCGCTGTAATCATCATCCTCCTGGCCCCCTCTTTCTTAACCCTGTTTGTCTACAAGTATTGGGTTCACCCCGCGCTTTCTGAAGGAGAATATCAGATGGCCGCTTGGCTCCGCAATAACACCCAAAAAGGTGAGCGGATTTTCCTAAACTGGGGTGAGGAGCACTATTATGACTTCTTAACCGATCTCGTCCCGATTAATGATCTTGAGCGAAGCAAGATAGATGAAACAAAAATATATTGGGAGCCTGAAGCTAGCGCAGTGGCTTATGCTAAAGAACACGAAATAAAATATTTTTTGATTAATTCTGAAGATTTCCAAATCCAAAGACAAACCAACACTCAAAGAATAGCCTACACCTTTCGCGGGACAACGCCGCAAGGCCTTAAAACAGAAACTTTAATCCAGTCCCTGATTCATAATCTGGTCTACAAACCCACTGAATTAAAAGAAGTGGAGCTGATTCACGAAGAGACAGACCAGGCAACGGGGAAGTGGGTGAGACTGTTTAAAGTTAGAGAAGAATAAAATTAAAATTCTAAGCTCTACCTAAACAAATCCCTGTTCTCGCGCCCAGACCTCGGAAGGTGAGCAACATCCAATTTCCAAACATTCATCTTGTTATTGATCTAAAAAATTGGAAATTGGTCATTCGGAAATTATTTGGAAATTGGAAATTGGTTATTGGAAATTAAGAATTCTATGTCCACGACTAAAAAACCTCCCTCAATCTCTGTCATAATGTCCGTCTACAACCAAGCCCGCTATCTCCTAGAGGGCGTCAACTCAATCTTAAATCAGACTTTCAAGGATTTTGAATTTATTATTATTGACGATGGATCAAAAGATAGGTCCTGGAAAATCATCCAAGAATTTGCCCAAAAAGACCAAAGAATCAAACCGTTCCAAAACAAACAAAACAAGGGACTAACCTATTCCCTAAATCGAGGTTTGAAGTTAGCGCGCGGCAAATACATTGCCCGTCAGGATGCAGACGAAATCTCTTTGCCCAAACGGCTCGCTTATCAATACTCTTATTTAAGAAAGAATCCTGCTGTCTTTCTGGTCGGCGCCGGCGCGATCGTGATTGATCAGAGCGGCCAAGAAACTGCTCGCTATCAACGAAAAGACAACCCCGCCAGACTTGCCCGCAGACTTAAACGTTTTAATCCCCTGTTTCATTCTTCCATTATGTTTCTAAACCAAGGTATCGCCTACCGTCAAAAATTCTACTTAGCTCAGGATTATGATCTTTATCTGCGCCTCTTAAGTATGGACAAAAAAATTACCGTCCTCCCTCGCCTTTTAATTAAACACAGATCTCACCCCAGCTCTCTCACTTGTACCTTAAAACAAAAACAAAAAAGGTTTGCCCGCAAAGCAAGAGAATTCTATAAACAGAGACTAAAATACGGCCAAGACCAATATTCTGATTTTGACCCGCAAACAATCCTGTAGAGGCGACTCCGTGTGGTCGCCCGCATTAAATAGTCCCCACAAATAATCCTAAATGAACAACGAACTAAAAGACCATTGCCTCGCCCTCTTTTTCACCCGAGGTATGTCTTTGCAAAAATGGAACAGGGACGGCACACTAACCCGAGAGGCCGCGCTTTATAATCTTCTCGCTCAACATTTTAAAAAGATCTACTTTTTCACTTACGGCAATAAAAATGAATTAAACTACCAAAAATATTTAAAACCAAACATAAAAATAGTTTTCAAAAACAGCCGATTCTCTCCTCTTATCTATTCTTTTCTAATTCCTTTCTATCACCGCCGCATCCTAAAAAGGTGTTCTTTTTTTAAATCCAATCAGACAGACGGCGCCTGGAGCGCTTATTTCGCAAAATTGGTCAATCCCAAAGCAAAATTTGTTTTCCGCAGTGGTTTCCCTTGGTCGCTGTTTTTGCGATCTGAAAACAAATTATTCTACCCCCTTGTCTATCTGCTTGAAAAGTGGCTTTGCCGCGCCTCTGATCTTGCCCTCACTGCCTCTCTTTTGGAAAAATCCAGATCTAAAATAAAAACCCTCCCTAACTGGGTTGACACTAACCTTTTCAAATCTCAAAACCGAAAGCCCAAAGCCCGAAACAGAATTGTCTATCTCGGCCGCCTGCACAAACAAAAAAATCTTTTCTCTCTGATCAACGCCTTAAAAGGAACCAAGGTCGCTCTTGATCTTATTGGCAAAGGCCCGCTCAAAAAGAGTCTGGAGCAAACAGCGAAAAATCAAAAAGTAAGGGTTGATTTTAAAGGAAAAATCGAACACAATGAATTACCCCAAACACTGACGCGCTATCCAATCTTTGTTCTGCCATCAAGCTATGAAGGATGTCCAAAAAGCTTACTCGAAGCAATGGCCTGCGGCTTGGCTTGTGTTGCGACTACTGTTCCCGGCTCCCGCGAAATAATCACTCACAAAAAAACCGGTCTGCTCGCAAAACCCAATGCTCAAAGTTTACGCAAAAACATCTTGAATTTGATCAATAACCCCAAACAGCAAAAAAATTTAGGCCAGGCTGCTCGCAAATTTATTTTAAAAAATCATTCTTTGGATAAAATTGCAGCAAAAGAAGTGAAGCTTTATGAAAACCTTATCTAAAAAAATTCTTCTCCTCGCAATCAAACTGCTTGTCCGTCTCCATAACTTTAGCTACAACCAGATCTCTGCCCTCGCTCTCAAATTAAACAACGGCCTCCACCCCAAACACCGTCTCTTGAAATATCACCTGTTTTTTTTAAAAAATATCAAAAAAGGAGATCGGGTTTTGGATCTTGGCTGCGGCAATGGCTTTCTGACCTTTGCCTTAGCTCAAAAAGCAAAACTTGTCTTGGGCCTTGATCTTAATCCTAAAAACATTGCCTTTGCCCGCAAAAAATTTAGCGCCGCTAATCTAAAATATAAAGCGGCTGATATAACCAAAATAAAAAAACAAGGATTTGATGTTATTGTGCTTTCCAATGTCCTTGAACACATTAAAAACCGGGTTTCTTTCTTACAAAAAATAAAAAAAACAGGACCAAAGATCTTGCTGCGCGTACCGCTTTTCAACCGCGATTGGCTGACGCTTTACAAAAAAGAATTGCACTGCGAATGGCGTCTCGATCAAACGCATTATACCGAATATACCCTTCGCTCTCTTCATAAAGAACTAACAAAATCAGGGCTTTCTATAAAAAAATATTCAATTCAATTTAATGAAATATGGGCAGTGGTATTATCCAAACAATCAAAGACTTAAATCTTAATCTCTGGCAGGGCAAAAACTATGATCTGTCTTATGTGACAGAGCCCGGCGACTGGGTAGTTAAAAGGATTGGTCATGATCTTGCTGAAAACTTAAACCAAAAAAAATTACTCAAAGCAAGAACCACAACCCTTCCCTTTGGTCTTAAAAAGCAGATCATTCATTTCGGGTCCTTGCACACCTGGCGCCCTTCTCACAACTCAAATAAAAGAATCCTGACCTGCTTTCATCTTGATCCCGAGAATCCTCGCGTTAAAAATCTGAAAAGAATTGAAAAACAGATTGACCTTTTTCATACCTCCTGCCAGATCACGCGCCAACAACTTATTGCAATCGGAATCCCTAAAGAAAAAATAGTTGTAATTCCCTTAGGAATTGATCTTGCCCTTTTCAAGCCCAAGCCGAAAAAAAGAACAAGGGAAAGCTTGGGCTTGCCGGGAGGCCAGCCAATCATCGGCTCGTTTCAAAAAGACGGAAAGGGCTGGGGTAAAGGCGAAAAACCAAAAACAATCAAAGGGCCGGATATATTGGTGGAAGTTATTGCTCACTTAAAGAGATACAATCCTTTTGTTCTGCTCACAGGCCCAGCCCGCGGTTATGTTAAAAAAGAGTTAGCAAAAAGAGGGATCCCTTACAAACATTTTTATCTTAAAAGTTACCCAACAATCGCCAAACTATACCCTGCTCTTGATTTTTACTTAATCACTTCTCGAATCGAAGGCGGACCAAAACAAATCCTAGAGGCATGGGCTTCAGGGGTTCCAGTGGTCGCGACGACCGTAGGCATGGTACCAGATATTGCGCAAGATGGACACGACGCCCTGCTCTCGGAGCCAGAGATAAAAGGTCTTGTCCAAAAATCTTCTTTACTTCTCAAAAACAAATCCTTGCAAAAAAAATTGATTAAAAACGGCCTGACCATTGTAAAAAATTATTCCTGGTCAGAAATCAGCAAAAGATACTACCAAAAAATCTACAAAAAACTACAATGAAAATCCACGTCCTCTACAATTTCCGCAAAAGCCCTTGGGGAGGAGGCAATCAATTCTTGCAAGCTTTAAGGAAAGAATTGGAAAAGCAAGGTGTCTATAGTAAAACCCCTCAAGAAGCAGAGGTTATTATTTTCAACAGTTATCCTTTTGGCGCAGAATATCTTTTTAAAAAAATCTGGGAGCTAAAACAAAAAGACCCAAACAAAATCATTATCCATCGTGTTGACGGACCGATCTCTTTTTATCGCGGCAAAAACAGAACAATAGATAAAATCATTGCCTGCTTTGCCCGCAATTTTGCTGACGGCATTGTCTTCCAGTCTAGCTGGTCACAAAGACAAAACAGAAAATCTTTTGGTCTAGTTTCTCCTTACCAAACCATAATCCACAATGCTCCTGACCCTGAAATCTTTAACCAGATTGAAAAAATAAAATTCCGCCCCAATAGAAAAACCGTAGTGGTGGCTGTCAGTTGGTCAAAAAATATCCGCAAAGGCTTTGCTATCTATCAATACTTAGACCGGAACTTAGATTTTGGTCGCTATGCAATGTACTTTATCGGCAACTCGCCAATCAAATTTAAAAACATAAAATGGTTAACCCCGCTTGTCCCCGAGAATCTAGGCCAAATCCTAAAGAGGAGTGATATCTTTATCACTGGCAGCCTCAATGACCCTTGTTCTAATTCCCTAATCGAAGCCCTGTCTTCCGGTCTTCCGGTTGTCGCAAGAAGAAGCGGCGGCCATCCCGAACTTTTAAAAAACGGCGGGGAATTATTCCAAGGCAAAAAAAATGTGATTGCCAAAATTGAAAAAGTTAAAAATGATTATCACAATTATCAATCTAGGCTCCCCCAATTTTCCTTGCAAAAAACCGCTCAAGAATACTATACTTTTGCCAAAAGAATCCTAAAGGACAAAGAATACAAAGCCAAAAGAATCAAACGAATTCATTTTTATCAAATCAAACTCGCGATCTTGAAATGGAAAATCTTAAATGTCATTGCGAGAAAGGGCTACTGCCCGACCGAAGCAATCTCATTCCCCACTAAATATGCAAAACATAGACTGGGTCTTTGAATTAAAAAATACAATTCCTAAATTCTTAAAAAAATTAAAGGGCGAAAAAGCGCCCGGTTTTTTCCATTATAGTCTGTCTGGTGATCTCTATAATGAAAACATAAAATGGGGATTAGGCAACACTGTGTTCGCCGTAAAGATTTATTATATTTTAAATCAACTAGAAAAATTACCCTCAAAAGAAAAAAAAGAGATAATTCAATTTATCAAAAGCTTTGAAAGAGAAGACGGAAGCATCTCTGATCCTTTAGTTTCAAGAAAGGCACGACCGCGCAATATTGCGTCCGCTCTCACCTCTCTTAACTTCCAAAATGCTTTTGGTCAAAAAACTAAGCGTGCGGAGACCAGGCAAGCAATTTCTAGCCTCAAGCTCTTAAGCGCAAAGCCTGATCATCCTTATCAAAATTTCCCAAAAACAAAAAGGAGGATAAATCTGTATCTTAACAAACTCAACTGGCAGAAACCTTGGGACGCCGGCAGTCATTTCTCTCACCTTGTTTTCTTCTTACAAAACAGCAACCTAAAAAACAAAAAAGAGCTTACTACCTTTGCTCTTAAACTGATCGCTAGATTAGAACACTCAAAAGACGGCGCCTGGTACTGTGGCAAACCTCCTCTGCAAGAAAAAATCAATGGCGCGATGAAAATAATCACGGGTTTTAGGCTAATTAACTATCTCCCAATTTCCTATCCTGAAAAACTAATTGATCTCTGTTTACAAATAAAATATGTAGGGGCGACCCGTGGGTCGCCTGCCGAATCAAAACAAGCTTGTGATATCCTAAACACCCTCTATGTCCTCTATCATGCCTATAAAAAAGCAGGTGGTAATTACCAACCTGCTGAAATCAAAAGATTTGCCCAGAATCAATTAAAACACATTTATCACGATTACTATTTCCCAAAAGTCGGTGCTTTTTCTCTCTTGCCTCATAAAGCCAATGTTTATTATTACAATGCCAAAATTACAAAAGGTAAAAGAGAACCTGACATCCACGGCACCTTAATGTTTCTCTGGGCAATTTCTTTGATTGCCAGAATCCTAAAAATCCCAAACCAATTTCAAGAACTAACTCCTTAAAATATGAAAATCCTGCAAGTTACTCCTTATTTTTATCCGAGGCCAAGCTCCGGCGGCACGGCCCGGGCTGTTTTCGAGTTAAGCAAAGCCTTGGCAACGCGCGGCCACGAAATTACAGTCTATACAACAGATACTTTGAATTCCCAGAAAAGAATCCCTTATACACAGAAAAAAATAAACAATCTTGAAATCTTTTGTTTCAAAAATATATCTCATGCTCTATCCCCGCAGATCAAACTACCGATCACCCCTTCTATTTTAGGGACCAAGCATTTTGTAAAAACATTTGATCTTATTCACTTACACGAATACCGCACTTTTCAAAATATTGTGATCTCGCATTACGCGCGCAAATACAATATCCCCTGCGTCCTCACTTTACACGGCTCACTTTCTTATCATAAAAAGTTCATAACAGTCAAAAAAAAATTTGATTTCCTTTTTGGTAAAAGGATTCTGCAAAAGGCAAGCCGGATTCTTGT